>Ga0315338_1001192_pt1 | contig 36351 bp, 19 predicted proteins | sample ASW8metaG_FD_204518 | JGI IMG/M metagenome (GOLD analysis project Ga0315338, IMG submission 204518) | Ammonia-oxidizing marine archaeal communities from Monterey Bay, California, United States - ASW #8 | ecosystem: Environmental > Aquatic > Marine > Coastal | place: USA: California | collected... | reverse complement strand
TGTGTTCAGCTTCAGCTTGAGATTTAGATGAATAAACATTGTGGCCTTCCTTTATACATCCAGACCTGTCGTACTCTATGACACCATACTTTGTTAGACACCAAATTTTGTCAGAACTCGAGGCCGTCGAATAACTGGAAGATGAACCGCCTTTCAGACGCTTGTGTTCAGCTTCAGCTTGAGATTTAGATGAATAAACATTGTGGCCTTCCTTTATACATCCAGACCTGTCGTACTCTATGACACCATACTTTGTTAGACACCAAATTTTGTCAGAACTCGAGGCCGTGGATGAACTGGATGAGTAACTAGATGAGCCTCTCTTCTTGATAAAAGCAGACTTACCGTCTACATCTTTTATCTCACAGGTTGTCTTGCAAGATTTCTTACAACCCCTCAGGGCCTTCCTTTTGGCTTCATATATCGAATTCCCCGATTCGTACCATCCACAGCCGTTAGGCGCCACCGCTAGAGCATAGCTCCAACCATGCCCATGCTTCTTGATCCAATCCAGATACTTCTGCTTATTACTATCCGATATCTCATAAGCCGCATGGGCTGAAAAACCCACCAACATCAGAACCGATAACCCTATGGCAATTAAACGTTTCATCACTGCCTCACAAACAGAAAGTCTCCACCATCATGGCCACCTTGATGGATCGTGCTGTATTCAGGTGTCTGGTCAGAGTTGTTGATCACCTTTGGACGCAGCTGACTGAAAAGACCGGCGGCATCTAACACGCCTTCGTTGTCACTGAGGATTGATATAAAAGCGTCGGCAAAGACAGAATGATCACCACCACTGCTTGAATCCAAGACCGGCTCCAGTCCACCAGAGGTCAAGGCTGTACGAGATTTCTTATCGATAAGACGCTGTAAGGCAGGCACATACTCAGATGATCTGGGTTTAATCTTGAGTCCACGCGTAATCGCAGATCGAGTGAATTTCCCCGAAAAACACGAATCCGCTACCACCATCACATGCTTGGCACGCATTGCTTTAATCTGGGAGCGTACTCTATCGGTCAGTAACCAATTACTTTGACTGTCTGGATTTGCATCAACGGGTATCCAGAACCCTTCATCGGTGTCTGGGTCTAACTGTCCATGACCTGCATAGTAGACAACAACATTGTCATTGCGGCTTACGCGGTTCTTAAGATTTATGATCGAATCTAGAATTTGTGATCGAGTCGCATCCTCCAGTAGGGTGACTTCAAAGCCGTAGTCGTTTTTCAACAAATTGGAAACCGTACGTGCATCGTTCACAGCCGTTCTTAGATTACGGAAATGCTCATATCGGTTATTGCCAATCACCAGAGCGTAGTAATCACCGTAGTTGAGTTGGGGAATAGATGATTGGGCAACTGAGGTGGAAGTGCCACCAAGCTTCTTCAGCTTTATCTTGGCAAGTCCCGCGTATACACCTTGAGGAAACTGACGGAGATACTCGCGGTACATATCGGGATCAGTACTGTCTTTTACAGACTTCCAGAATTCTATTTCAGCTGTCTTATCGACTGCTGAAGGTTGAGTTGCAGTTGTTTGGACAGTTTGTGCAGTAGTGGATGTTGTCGATGAAGAACTAGAGCCTGTGGATGAGGCAGTTTTTAGATGTTTCTTGTCGGCTAGTGCATACTCTACTGCACTTTTCTCTAGATAAAACCTTCCACATTGTTGCTTACAAAAAATTTGGCTTCCCCAAGTTACGGAATCACTAGTCTCACAATAACCCTCTATTAAATCCAGACTAGACACATTAGTCTCAGCCACGATGTAGTCCATAATCAGAAGCGTTAAACTGTCTATCTTCCATGTAGGACACGAATCTGTAGCCATGACATTCGTACTACCACTACTCACCGTAGACGAAGAACTAGACGCTGTGCTTATTGGTGAGGCGGGTGTTACTACAATCTGGCCTGAATTAATTTTACGAACTATTGCGAGTTGTCTTGCAGTCGGCTTACAGCTTTTACACCACTCACCGCTTGACCAAGTTCCCCAAATCTCGCCAGAGGCACGATAACGGATTCCTTCCCACGCTTTGCCGCCCCAGTATCCCCCGATGTACTTGCCGCCGTTGGCCCGTGTGAAGATGGCTTGGCCATGCTCTTCGCCCTCCTTGTATTCCCCGACATACTTTGATCCATCAGGATATGTGTAGGTGCCCTGACCGTGTTTCTTGTCGTCCTGCCATTCCCCGATGTACTTATATCCATCAGGATGAGTCAAAGTACCCTGACCATTCCTTTTGCCGTCCTTATATTCCCCGACATACATGTATCCATTGGCAAATATGTAGGTGCCCTGACCGTGTTTCTTGTCGTCCTGCCATTCCCCGATGTACTTCCTTCCATCAGGGTGTGTCCAAGTACCTTGGCCGTGAGCACGGCCATCCACACTTTCACCGGTGTATGTCCCGCCCTCTGTCTGGGATGGAACAGTAGTGGCTACCGCTCCACATCCGGAGTTGTCGGTTGATCCATCCTGCATAATGGTCAGGCAACGTCTCACCCCAATTAGATCTGCCTGATACAGATTTGCCCCGGTCAGATTTGCCCCGGTCAGATTTACCCCGGTCAGATTTGCCCCGGTCAGATTTGCCTCGGTCAGATTTGCCTCGGTTAGATTTGCCTGATACAGATTTGCCTTAGTCAGATCTGCTCCAGTCAGATTTACCCCGGTCAGATTTGCATTGTTCAGATTTGCCCCAGTCAGTTTTGCCTTAGTCAGATTTGCCCACTTCAGATTTGCCCACTTCATTCTTGTCCCAGCAAGATCACATGTCGGGCATTCGTTTGTTTTCCAAAGTTTGTCTAGATCAGCTTCATCCCAAGCAACAGCGTCGGCAGAAAATCCCACCAACATCAACACCGATAACCCAATGGCAATCAGACGTTTCATAACCCCTATCCTACTCCTCTACTCCTTGTAGGTTAATGGGTAATCTGGCTAGGATACAAAGGGTCCTTTCAGAGAATTCTAGAACGAGCCTATTTACGGCGTTTCTATCGAATCTTCGATTGCTCGGTTCCTTCTACAAAACCGGGACCATCCATAAAACACTATAAATAAAGGCTTTTCTAAGCCTTAATATCAGGGACCTTTAAAGCCGAAAACACTATTATTTAGGGCTTTTTTGAACATTCTCGTGCAATCTTTTGGCTATAACAGGGGTTCGCCCTTAACAGGTCACCAGAGGGGCTTAAATCGAATTTGGTGCAGGCTTTGTGTTGGTCGGTGGGTCCCGATAGCAGGACTAGGGCCGGTGGATCGTTCCACTGAAATCTGGGATTGATCTTTAGGGATTAGGGGTTCCTTTTCTTTCAGATCATCGCCTCACAAACAAGAAGTCTCCACCGTCATGGCCGGCTCTATGGATGTCTCCATATTCTGGTGTTTGGTCTGAATTGACCATCACTTTGGGTCGAAGTTGACTGAATAGCTGGGAAGCATCCAATACGCCATCGTTATCTCGAAGAATAGACAAGAAGGAATTGGCAAAGACTGAGTTATTACCACCGCCAGAGTCCATAACTGGCTCAAGGCCGCCTGAAGTTAGTGCCGTTCTGGCTTTCTTCTTCACGATCGTCTCAAGCCATTCTCGCGTGGGTTGTTTAATCGCTATCTTGATTCCTCGTGTAATCGTGCCAGAGAAGCACGAATCTGCAACCACCATGACATGTTTGGCCTTCATGGCCCTGACCTGACCCACAACCCTATCAATTGCCAACCAATTACTTTGATCGGTTCGATCTGAGTCTGTGGGTAGCCAGAATCCCTCATCAGCCGCTTCATCGAGATAACCGTGACCGGCGTAATAGATCAACACATTATCCTGACTGCTGACCTTGCTCCTTAATCCTGAGATCGACTTGATGATCTCATCTCGATTGGCATTCTCCAGCTTGGTGACGTTGAAGCCATAGTCGAGTTCAAGAAGATTAGCTACGCTTCGAGCATCGTTCACTGCCGTTCTTAAGTTACCAAGATGCTGATATCGATTGTTACCAATGACTAGAGCGTAGTAGTCACCATAGTCAAGATTGGGTATCGATGATTGGGCGACTGAAGTTGTATCACCGCCAAGTTTTTTGATCCTTAACTTGGCAAGCTTGGAAAACTTACCTGTTGGGTACTCATCCAGATAGATTCGATACTCCTCGGGATCATCACTGCCCTTGATGCTATTCCAGAACTCCACTTCAACTGTATTGTCTACAACAACAGTCTTTACTGGTTCATCTACGATCTTTATCAGATGACCTCGAATAATGAGGTTATCCGTTAGTTTGATACTTTCCTCATAGGTCTTATAGCCATCCTTCTCTATACGAATAGTGTGTCTGCCTTTAGAGAGCTTAAGATCAAGACGGGTTGAGCCTTTATAGATTCCGTCTATATAAACACTGTCTCCTGTCACATTAGAGCGAATAGTCAGAGAGGCTGTCTTAACTACAGGCGTCGATACTGCTTTCAAGCGTTTGTGTTCGGCTTTGGCAAGAGACATAGAAGAGTAACTCTTACCACCCTGTGCCTTGCAAGCTGACACTTTCTGATACAGATAATCATTCTTCGTCGCACACCAAATAAGATTTGAACTAGAACTCGAGGCCGTAGTGGTTGTGCTGGAAGAGTCTAGACGCTTGTTCGTGTATTCACGTTTGGATACCTTCTTAGCTGAGCCAGAACAATGAGCAGTGGCTGGCCTATAGAACAAATCATGTATAACGCTATAGCAATATGGTCTTTCAAACACAGAACTCGAGGCCGTAGATGAAGAACTTGAGGCTGTAGATGAAGCCGCTTTAAGACGCTTGTGTTCGGTTTGAGCAAATGACTTCGATGCAAACATCTTTCCATTCAGGGAGTCACATCCTGCGCGGGTCTGTTTCGTGACAACATCTTTTGTTGCGCACCAGCCGTATTTTGATTTAGCACTTGCACTCGAGGTCGTAGATGAACAACTCTCCTTAAAACTCTTTCCACACCATATTAACGAACCAGAACTAGACGCGGTAGACGAAGCCGCTTTCAACCGTTTATGTTCGGCTTGAGCTTGAGACTGAGAATTGAACGCCTTACCAGCGTAAAGGTTACAGCTATACCTGCTAATCAAACTGGCGGAATTCTTAGTAGCACACCATACGTTAACCGAGCTCGAGGCTGAACGAAAAAAACCATTTGAGTAACTAGAAGAACCTGATATTCCTCTCTTCTTGATAAAAGCAGACTTACCGTCTACATCCATAATCTTGCAACTGGTGGACTTGGTAATTTTCTTGCACTCCTTTACCGCTTTCTTCTTAGCATCATAAATTGTGTGACCCCACCCCGCCGCATAGCCTCCATTGGGTGACACCGCTAGAGCGTAAGTCCAACTACCCCCATTCCTCTCTATCCACTTTAGATAACTTTCCTTCGCACTGTCCGATAGCTCAAATGCCGCATGGGCTGAGAAACTGACCAACATCAAAAGAGATAAACAAATGGCAATCAGACGTTTCATCACTGCCTCACAAACAAGAAGTCGCCACCATCATGGCCGCGCATGTCGCCGTATTGGGGGGTCTGCTCTGTATTGATCATGACACGACGCTTTAATGTTGCAAACATCGTGTGTCCATCTAGCACACCGGTGTTTTCCTCTAGAAGCGCTAAGAAGGCACTGGCAAACGCTGAATTCCTGCCGCCCCCAACATCCGTGACCGGTTCGTTGCCACCTGAGGTCATCGCGACTCGTGCTTTCTGCTTGACGATTCGACTGATGTAATTGGGTGTTCGTTTTTTAAGGTTCAACCCTCGAAGCAAGGTCCCCGAAAAACAAGAATCTGCAACCACCAGCACATGCTTGGCTTGCATACCACCGACCGAACGAATGATGTCTGCATTGGGTATCCAGTTGACTTTAGAATTTTCTTTTGCATCTACTGGCAACCAGAATCCTTCGTCTACGTTTTTATCTAACCAACCATGACCCGCGTAGTAGATCAATACATTGTCATTGAGTCCCACCGTCTCCTGTAGGTTCTCAAGAGCAAGCAGCGTGTCGATCCGGGTCGCATCGTTTATTGTGGTTACGTCGAATCCATAGTCACGCCGAAGCATCTGAGAAACCGACTCAGCATCATAACGAGTTGTTCTTAGATCATCGATGTACTGGTAGTCCTGATTCCCAATCACCAATGCGTGATATCGACCATAGTCAAGATTTGGGACTAATGGATCGGAGTCAGGAGTAGCAGTACCACCTAATTTAGATAACTTAATTCTTGCAAGCTCAACATACTCACCACTGGGGCATTTCTTCAGGTACGCGTTTAACATATCAGCGTCTTTACTTTCTCTAACACTTTCCCAATACGTTTTGTCCACTTCTGATGTACATGCCTTCTGAGCAGTTCTAAATGATTCTTTTAGCCGTTCGTGTTCAGCTTTGGCTTGGAGCTTGGTAGAAAATATTTTTCCCTTCAGGGTATCGCATCCTGTGCGGGTCTGTTTCGTCACTACATGTTCTGTTGCACACCAAGCGTATCTAGAAGAACTAGAGGCCCTAGACGAGCCCACTTTCAGGCGCTTGAGTTCAGCTTTAGCTTGGAGCTTGGTAGAAAATATTTTTCCCTTCAGGGTATCGCATCCTGTGCGGGTCTGTTTCGTCACTACATGTTCTGTTGCACACCAAGCGTATCTAGAAGAACTAGAGGCCATAGACGAGCCCGCTTTCAGGCGCTTGAGTTCAGCTTTGGCTTGGAGCTTGGTAGAAAATATTTTTCCCTTCAGGGTATCGCATCCTGTGCGGGTCTGTTTCGTCACTACATGTTCTGTTGCACACCAAGCGTATCTAGCTGTAATCTGGCTTGAATTAATTTCACGGACTATTGCTAGTTGTCTTGCAGTCGGCTTACAGCCTTTACACCCATAACCGCTTGAGTAAGTCCCGTCTACCTCACCAGACGCTGAATATTTGATGCCGTTCCAAGGTTCGTCGTCCTTGGATTCCCCGACAAACTTGCGTCCATCATCGGCAAATGTGACGGTGCCTTGGCCATGCCTTTTGTCGTCCTTGTATTCCCCAACGTACTTGTCTCCATTGGCCCATGTTTTGGTGCCTTGGCCATGCCTTTTGTCGTCCTTGTACTCCCCGACATACTTGTTTCCATTGGCCCATGTTTTGGTGCCTTGGCCATGCCTTTTGCCGTCCTTGAATTCCCCGACATACTTGTTTCCATTGGCCCGTGTCATGGTGCCTAGGCCATTGAATCTGCCGTACTTCCATCCCCCAACGTACTTGTCTCCATCGGCCCATGTTTTGGTGCCTTGGCCATGCGGAACACCATTGGCCACGTCCCCAACGTACTTGTTTCCACTCTCATAATTAATGGCCTCCCCATACGCACAGGGAAACAGGAATCCACACAGAAACATAATGGCTAACAAACGTTTCATGACGCCTATCCTACTCCTCTACTTCTTGTAGGTTAATAGGCAGGATTTAGCCCGGAATATCAGAGAGAAAACAGAATTGGTGTGAGGGTGGATAGGTCCCGATAGCAGAACCGGGGCCAGTGGATCGTTCCACTGAAATCTGGGATCGATCTCTGGGGATTAGGGGTCCCTTTCTAATTCGCCCTTAATCCCCTCTCCCTTATTACATCACCCCACCGGCGACTTACGGTCTTGCCAAGTCCAGAATATGTCTGGCGTAGTTAATTGGGATTGCCAAACCAATATTATGAGCTTTAGCCCGTGCGCCGAATTCCACTAACTCCTTCTTAACCATTATTTCTTGTGTTGTTCGAAATGTAGGTAACGATCTCATTATCGCAATAACCTTTCCCCGAGAATTAAATACTGGGGAACCACTGAGACCACCATAGGTGGGTATTGATAGCTGCAACAATCCTTTTTCTCGATTGCTCCCGCTAATGATCCCAGTCAATATACTGTGTTCAAATCTTGCTCCGAGCGGATTCCCAATGACCGTAATCTGATCACCCCGTTTTGCGTTGTTACTGTTTCCAATTGTTACTGCAGGAAACTTTTTAGGTGCACTAACAATTCTCACTAATCCAAGATCAAGTTCTCGATCAGTCTTTATGGTTTCAGCCCGGTATTGAGTTCCGTCATAAGTTCTAACATAAACATAACCGCCTTCTATGATATGCGCATTGGTTAGAATGTGACCGCGCTCACTCACAATAAACCCTGACCCTTCGACTTCACCGTCTTCAAATTCTACGTAAAGATAGACAACCGTATTATCGAGTTGCCCTAAATTAGAGGTAACTGCATCTAATTGAGTCAAGCTCTCTGCAATCTGCTCCTCCGCTTGTGCAGCACTTTCTTCTGATATGTTGTAGATGTAGATTAGCCGACCAAGCGTTTCAGGTCCCTTGGCCACATATTTGAAGGTCTCATGCTGCAACATCATGCGCTGTATAGCATCGTCGAGTGCAAACAATCCCTCGCCTTCGTAGCGCAATCTGAAGATGATCGTTTTCTTATCAAACGCGTAGCTATAACGAAGATTACGCACCCCTTTTGTCTTACCCAGAATATCCGCAAACTCGGTGGCCACCTGTTTATAGTCTTGACCCCGCACTCGGCGCATATGAACAATCAAATCAGCTGATCTACCTGCCCCACCGCTGAAAAAGTACTCCAACTCCTTACTATCAAGTTCACCGAGTGCCAGATCCTTGAAGTGGTCGTTCTCTTTGACTCGGTCCCAGATTGCTTTATCCACAGCATAAAGCTTGTGACCTTTAAGCTTAAAAGTCAGCGTTAAGGTTTGATCGCTTTCAGAATAGGTCTGCTCGACTGTATCAACACCGTCTATCGCGCTCACTATCTCGACAAACTCTCGTCCAGCATTTCGGTAATCCACTGGGCTCAATGCTTTTAGACTGACTGTTTTCGGCTCAAGCGATAACAGTGTGATAACAAAATCTGACTCGGCTCGATCGAGCTCAAACACGTCAATAGCTTCACTACTCACAGCCGAGGCATACAACGACCGATAGAAGGAATCCACATCGAGCTGGGTCTGTACCCGTAGTACGAGTTCATCGTCACTGCGGCTATAGGTATCACGCACACGATCAGATATGGCAGCCTGTTCGGTTACTCGGATCAATGCTGATCGAGATTCGAAATAGGCGACCTGATTAAGATTCTTAAAAATAACTTTGACCCGAGCAAAAACTGCCTGTTTCTTTTCTTGGTGCTTTGTAATCTTCTCGTCAATCAATTCGGCAGTCAGTTTAGCCAATGCTGCATCGATCAGTTCTTCTCGAGCTGCATCAGAATCATCCGAACTATCCAGCGCAAGCTCAGTCGAATGGCTTAATTTCTTAAGCAAAACATGAGCCCCGGTCTTGCCATCCACAATTCGCACAGTCACTTTTAACTTCGACTTGCTGACACCATAGTTCGCATACTTGTCCTTACCTTCCTCAGTAATCCAAGCCAGAATCAAGTAATCCGGCCCGTACTCGGTATAAAGGCGCTCTCGGTCCTGAGACCCTTTGAGCGAGCGGCTGTGAAACAAAGCCGAGAACCGAATCGTTTGTCCTTCGTCTGTTGTGATCACACCTTTGTCAACATTTGTGGTGATCTGGTGGGTAAGCAATTCAACGCCATCAGGTAGCTTTGCCTCTACAGCCGCTAGCAAACTATCATCATCGGATAGCAAAAGCGCAGTCTGGGCATGCCCAATACTGATAGGGGCTATTGCAAAGACAATAGTCACCCATAACAACCGATAGAAGCGCATGGTGCTCACCTACTATTGTCCAAATATGATTTTGTTACGACCAGCTGCAAACTCCCCAATACCGATATCAATTTCTGCGCCTTCGAGATACATCTGCACCATATCTGACAACATGTCAGGATAACCTTCGTAGTTTACGTAGACGACTCTTTGCTTGAAGTCTGCAGTTTGATATTCCCACTTACTACCTTTCATTAGTCTTCGGCGTATGTCATCAAAAAGAGTCTTGTCTACACCACTAAACACCAAAGAGAATTCGCGGGACGTGGTCTTAATTTGCTCCTTGCGTTCTTTGCGCAGAGCCAACTGGGTCTGAACTTTTGGCTCGAGTTCTTCAAGCGATTTCAACGTCACCTTCTTGGCAAGCCCAATCAGGTTATCTGTACTGCCGGGCACATGGGGTACCGTCATCGCATTGTCAGCATGTGCGAGCTTCTGCCACTCACCCTTTTCGAACAAAGTCGCATTGGTCGTAACTCGAACTGTAAGATTGCCATCCAACACCTCGATACTGTTCAGCGTCACACCCACCAGAAGATCGGCATAGTCGGCCAGTATTCGTTTGCCACTTTCAAACCGCTTATCAATGTTTCGAAGTTCTAGATTCGCCTTGAATCGTTTGAGTTCGTCGTTGGCATACAAGTCTTCGACTTCTTCGCCTTCAGCCTTTAACAATTCAACCAGATCACCTCGAATTCTTTCAAACTCAACGACTTCATAACCAGCCTGCCGAAAGTTATCTTCTATCGTCTCTACAGTCGTCATGACAACTTCCCGGTTAACCTCCTTATCCGGAACGTTCCAGAACACTTCGACATAGGCCCGGTACTGGGCGACCATGGCTATAGCACGATCTTCTATCAGGACATCTTCAAGCGCATTCACATCGACCTTGAAGTAGGCGCTCAAACGCAAGGACTCAGGCGCTGTACTGTAAGACCCCCTCGTGATCACCAGTGGTGGCTTAATCCACTTGAACTCGCTGATATAAAGCGAGTGATTAACTTCAGCCTTATCCATTACCTTTTTGAATTTACCGCTATCGACTGGTTGGGCAAGTTTCTGATTGATCGCCTCCGCCGCTTGCCGTATCGCAATCCCCCTAAAATGTTCCATGGCGTCGTCTTTTGCACGATTTCGTGCGGCATCACGATCTTTCACATCTTCCGCAACTTCCATGGTGTAGTCCTTAAACACCGCGACATATTCGTTGTCATTGCTCGGCGGTACGCCATAGCGCGCAAGATCTGCCCCATCGACTGCAAGCTCAATGGATTGCTCCGGCGGCGTGATCAGCGCTTTAATCGCATCTCGCTCGATAAAGAAATGCACCGAAAGATGAAGCGTATCCTTCTGGTGAGCACGCACAACCTCCTGTTTTTCCACATGGTATGCAGCCGTATAAAGCTTGTAGGTATCAAGCCCCGGTCGGGTGTGTTCCTGAATCACTTGATTCAATCCAGCCTCTAAAGAGGGATATCGAAGACTCTTATTGACCTCGTAGATCGCATCTTTAAATGCTGCTATGGCCAAGCCTGCGAGCGCTTGATCGTAGCTTTCTTTCCATGCAACCTCTCGACTGACATTGGATTTCACTACTGCAAATTCTTGATCCTCAGCCTTGAGTACGTGGTACTTCTCATTCATATAATCTGAAGGATTAATCGACGGCCCAGCAAATGATGTCACTACCGGGGCTGGCGCTATCATGTCTTTGATCTTGTCACGCTCAAAGTAGAAAAATATCGAAAGATGGAGCGTGTCGCGGGAATTTTTTCGTACAACCTCCTGCTTCCTGATCTCGTAGTTTTGCGTATACAGCTGATAACTGTCTTGTCCAGATCGGGTATGTTTATCAATCAATCCCTGAAGCTCGTTTTTGAATAACGGATCACCAAGGTCCTGATTGACTTCTTTCAGCACTTCTTTAAATGCTTCCTTGGTCAACCCGGCAATTGCTTTATCGAACGTGGCTTTCCACGCCGCTTCTCGATCTCGCGTCTTCTTGTCGACGGCATAGGCCCGATCAGTAATTCTCAACACATAATGGGTGGCGCTTGAGAAATCTTTAGCGTCAATTGAAGGACCTTCGAAATTCGTCGCAATGGGTGACGGTACGATTTCATCGAGAAGTGATTCTCTATTAAATCGATAGTAATAACTCGCACTGACAAATTGCTTGTTACTGAACACACCGTCTCGGTCCACACGCGCACCCAATCGCCTCAAACCGTCTGAAGGCGCAAGCAGACTTTCGAATCGTGATAGCAGTTCCTTACTAAGGTCATTTAACTCCGACTTGGTGTTTGGTGACCCTTCCTCCTTATTCATCAAGGCTAAAGCGTTCTCAAGTGCAGCTTTTCGAGTCAGTTCATCCAGACGCTTCAGTGCGTTTCGATGAGCGCTATTGTCGTCATCAATAGAAGCACTAAACTTTTTTGAACTCGGGAGCCAATAGCCGAGCTCGACAAAACTAAACACCAAATACTCATTGTCACCAATTGCAAGCTTCTTCTCTTTTAATTCTTCCTCTGTATAGGATTTCGCCTTATTGAGTACACTTGTACTCAAGACAACGTCTCGGTCATCTTTCGTATTGATAAAAACATGCTCTTCCCACGCGGCCGATACGGTCTGCCCGCAAGTAAGCACAAATACGAAAATGGAACCGAGTAAGAAGGAAACAATCTGTTTATGGATGATCATTGGCTTTCTCGTAAATTATTGGATCTACAACTAGTTACGCTTAGAAACATGTATTTTGACTTCTGCTACAGGTCGAACTGCATACTTCAGCCCAAGTGCTCTCGTTAGGCCTCGTTTCAATCCTTTGTAGTCATCCACACTGCAGTTAAGCTGTTGACCAGCCCGAAATCCTTCTGGCAGGTGCTTGTCGTCGATTTGGCCAAGTGAGGTAAATACCTTGATGGTTTCTTGGCCTAGTGTCGAGTCCGTGATGGTCATTTCAATATCATCTCCAACATCACCGATCGCATAGGTTTTTCCTCCCCTTAGGAAACCTGTGCCGCTGCCATAAGGAAGAATTTGACAGATGTCTCCGTCGGATTGCACATAATATACGCGCCCGTAGAGATCCTTGTTGGGACGTAGATATATCACGAGAGAGTCATCTGCTTGATACATCCGATTCTCGTGATTGACCCACAGCAGCACCTTCATAGAAGTCTGTTCAACTTTCGATGTCCCAGTAGCCGACGGCTTGTCTACGGTCGGTCCGGCAACCACCTGATTTTCCGGAAAGACCACAACACCCTCCGGTACGATACGAGGTGAAAATCGAGACGAAACAGTTGCCAGTTCTCTGTTGTCATCGTGCCGAACTATCATCACCCGAAAGATAATCTCGGTGCCGCTAGCCCGAAACCGACCGATTACCTTACTGTCAGTTAAATCCGATGATTCCTGTGAGAAGATCTCAAACATATCCAGCTTGCCGAGTTCTTCCCATAGATCCTCCCGAACGAGTTGGGAGAACTGGCTGACTAGTCCGGACGTTTCAGCTTGGCCCCCTGAAAATTCCCCAATGACCAAACGATAGTGCTGACCAAATAGAGCTCTCTCAAGTTTTCCTGCCAATTCGTGGGCAATTTCTCGCAGCGTTCGTTTGTTCCAATCCTCATCTAGTAAGCTTTTCTCTATCTCTAGAATCTTTGAGGCTGAAACTGCTGTGTTCACGGAAGCCTTCAGTGTAAAAAACAAACTCAATCCTTTTGCAGTGACATCGAATTCAGTCCCTAAGTAGTGGCTTGCATCTAAGGGCGAGCGAACGATAGTAATTCCTTCGTGCCGGGCAGAACTCTCTAAAACGCGACGGACGCTTTTATCCAAAAATGGGTAGTAACGTTCATCGGCAGAAGCATCGCGGGGAGCACTGACGTAGAGTCTCTCCACACCACTGACGCTGCTGATAATTTCTGAGATCGCAGTCGCTACAGCATCTTTCCAATCACTGGCAAATGCCGAGGAGTGTGACAATATAAAAACCGATAAACCGATGGCAAACAGATGTTTCATCACCGCCTCACAAACAGGAAGTCTCCACCATCATGGCCGGCTCTATGGATATCTCCATACTCAGGGGTCTGATCAGAATTAATCATCACCTTAGGTCTTAATTGACTAAAGAGCTGGGATGCATCCAATACACCATCGTTATCCCGAAGAATAGACAGGAAGGAGTTGGCGAAGACAGAGTTATTTCCACTACCAGAATCCATAACCGGCTCAAGACCCCCTGAAGTTAATGCGGTTCTGGCTTTCTTCTTGACAATGGTTTCAAGCCATTCTCGCGTGGGCTGCTTAATCTCTATCTTTATTCCCCGGGTAATCGTGCCTGAGAAACAGGAATCAGCTACGACCATCACATGCTTGGCCTTCATAGCCCTGACTTGACCTACGATTCGATCCGTCGTGATCCAGTTGCTTGGATCATCGGGGCTGGCATCCGTTGGTAGCCAAAAACCCTCGTCAGCGGCCTCATCGAGATAACCATGTCCAGCATAATAGATCAGGACATTGTCTTCACTGGTGACTTTGCTTCTCAGTCCAGAGATAGACTTGATGATCTGATTTCGATCAGCATTCTCCAGCGTGGTGACATTAAAGCCGTAATCCAATTCCAGAAGGTTAGCCACACTTCGAGCATCGCTAACGGCCGTTCGTAGCTGACTCAAATGGTCATATCTGTTATTTCCGATTACCAATGCGAAGTAGTCACCGTAGTCAAGATTGGGTATCGATGATTGGGCAACTGAGGTCGAAACACCAACGAGTTTCTTAACCTTCAACTTCGCAAGACCTGCATAGACACCTTGAGGAAACTGACGAAGATACTCCCTGAACATATCCGGATCACTACTGCCTTTAACTGACTTCCAGAATTCGACATCAGCCGAATTGTCTGCGACGACTGTTTGAACCGGCTGTTTTGTAACCTCCTTCAGATTGCCTCGGATAATCCATATATGATCGATATATGTTTTCTGCATCACCGATCTATCATTAAGTTCTCCGTAATATTTTTCGTTACCCTCAAAATCAATCCACCACAACTGAAGGTCTTTGTACTTAGAAAAGTTAGACGTGATCGTTAACTGAACATCCGAGCCGCTAGGCCTACTTCTAAAAATATCCAATTCATTACATGGCAGTTTCCTGATTGACGCATCAGTTCCCGATTCTCTAGCGGAAACCGAATATGACAACTCGGTGGTTACGGCAGACCCAAATTTAGATTTTCTAATTACAAATGCCTCGATACAATCCCCAGAAGGAGAACTTGCCATCACAGGTTGTGGTTCGAGAAAAAGTTTATCTGACCCTTTTCTGAACTTTAATAAATAATCGTTTAACTTAGAGAGCTTTTGAGTCGACACCAAATATTGTTCGGTACCAAATGGTGATCCACCTACATTTGCATTTCTGGCGGCAACATATTCTCGGTACAGCTTCGGCCCAACAAAGCTAAATGTCGCATCCCCCTCGGTCCCTTGGAAAATATTCTCCATTTTCATTTCTTTAATCGTGCCAGAGACACGTCTCTTCCCCCAGTTACCTTGGGAATAACTACCGCCACAGATAGTGTTAAATTCTTTATCCGGGAGAAACCCCAGCTGATCGATCCCCGATAAGATCAGTCCGCGAGACTGACATCCAATTTCGTTAACTCGCAAGCCGATTGTTTTACTGCGCATTGTTAAATAGAGATTATTTCTATGCAGTTTTATTTGAGCTATCCACTCTGAACCTTTATTGTTCATATGATGCGCAGTGAGCGGAAATAGATCCTCAAACTTAACTCGATTGTCTGCCTTCACATTCGCTGTAAGGAAGATGCAAACGATAAGGGCAGTCAGAAGCTTCATCGCTGCCTCACAAACAGGAAGTCTCCACCATCATCACCGGCATAACGTATCTTTCCATGTCGCGGGGTCTGCTTTGCGTTCTTACTCACTTTAGGCAGAAGCTCACTGAAAAGCTGGGTGGTATTCAATACGCCCGTGTTCTCTTCAAGTAAGGATATAAAGACTTTGGCAAAGATCGAATGCTTACCACCCCCACCAGAATCCGATACCGGCTCTAGATCGCCCGAAGTCAGTGCAACCCGAGCCTTTTTATCAACCAACTTCTTGATCCAGCTAGGAGACCCGTAGTCGATCTTGATTCCTCGTGTCAGCTCTCCAGAGAAACAAGAATCTGCCACAACCATCACATGCTTGGCTTCCATAGCCTTGATCTGGTTAACCACATAATCCGTCATCACCCAATTACTTGGATCATCGCGGGTGGCATCGACAGGTAGCCAATATCCGGTTTTATTGGCATCTTCATCATAATCACCATGTCCTGCGTAATAGAGCAAGAAGTTGTCATTAACACCCAACTTTTTCCGATGATTCTTCAGAGATTTAAGAATGTCTGAGCGTGTCGCATCGGTGAGTAATTCAACCTGAAACCCGTAATCATATTTCAAGACAGAAGCCACCTTATTAGCATCATTGACGGCTGTTTTAAGGTCAGGCAACAACTCATAATCATTGTTACCAATGACCAGTGCGTAGTAGTCACCATAGTCAAGATTAGGGATAGAAGCTTTGGCAACTGATGTCGTAGTGCCGCCAAGTTTCTTCAGCTTGATCTTGGCTAACTTAACGAATTTACCGGTGGCATATTCCTCCAAATAGGCTCGATACATATCCGCATCATCACTGTCCTTAATAGACTTCCAAAACTCCACTTCCACTGTGTTGTCGACAACAACAGTCTTTACTGGTTCATCTACGATCTTTATTAGGTGACCTCGAATAATCAGGTTATCCGTTAGATTGATACTTTCCTCATAGGTCTTATAACCATCCTTCTCTATACGGATAGTGTGTTTGCCTTTGGATAACTTAAGATCAAGACGGGTTGATCCTTTGAAGTTACCGTCTATGTAAACCTTATCTCCTGTGACATTGGAGCGGATGGTGAGAGAGGCTGTTTTAACTTCAGGCGTAGTACCGCCTTTCAGTCGCTTTAATGCCGCGTCTGCTTGCGCCCATGTGGTGAAAGGAGTGCCCATTTTGGAGCCACACAAGCTCTGGTACATTTTTTCAACCTTATTGTTAGTCACACACCAGACTTTGTCATAGTGGGTAACATGAGACTTTGATCCAGATTTAGCAAACACCTTAAGGTTCTTATGTTCGTTTCTCGCAAGCTCCTCAGATTCAAAATAATTACCCTCGCTTGCATGACAGAATACTTTTGAAGTTCGACGCACCCATTTAGGATGCGCACACCAACCTTTACTAGAAGTTGAAGCGCCAGTAGATGAAGAAGCAGAGGCAGTTGTACTAGGCAGAGAACTAAGATACCTGTATTCTGCTTTCGCCATCTTTAAGCCTTCACTGTCTCGCTTATAAACTTTACCCCCTTCGCCTCGACAACGAGACTCAGATGAAAGCCCATAAGTAAACTTTGTCACGCACCAAATCAAAACCCCAGAACTCGAAGCCGTAGTCGTAGAAAATGGGGTAGTACGACCATTCAGACGATTGAATTCTAGTTTGGCTAGATTTTCCGAATCGACCACAACTCCATTGCGGTTCCTACATACCGCCGGAGGCTCTTTGCGATAATTACTTTTTGTCGCACACCACTTCGTATTTTTTTCCCATAACTCTTGATAGTATCTTGTTGCTTCAGCGCCTGATAAACCTCTCTTTCCACCGCTAGATAGGCATAGACTCAAACTTCGAGAATATTCATTTCCATTGTATTTAACTAAATAAGTTCCAGTCGACGACGCGCAATATTCGGAAGATGCATTCCCCCCATACATCCCCGTAAGAATGAGAAAGGTACTGATGATGTAAACCAGACGTTTCATCACTGCCTCACAAACAAGAAGTCGCCACCATCATGGCCGGCTCTATGGATGTCTCCATACTCTGGGGTTTGATCGGAATTGACCATCACCTTCGGTCTTAATTGACTGAAGAGTTGGGATGCATCCAATACACCATCATTGTCCCGAAGAATGGACAAGAAGGAGTTGGCAAAGACAGAGTTATTACCACCGCCAGAGTCCATAACTGGCTCAAGGCCACCTGAAGTTAGCGCGGTTCGTGCCTTCTTTTTGACAATGGTTTCAAGCCATTCTCGCGTGGGTTGCTTAATCTCTATCTTGATTCCCCGGGTAATCGTGCCTGAGAAGCAAGAATCTGCAACGATCATCACATGCTTGGCTTTCATGGCCCTAACTTGACCCACAATCCTGTCAGTTGCCAACCAGTTGCTTTGATTCGTCCGGTCAGAGTCTGTGGGTAACCAGAATCCCTCGTCAGCAGCCTCATCGAGGTAACCGTGGCCGGCGTAATAAATCAGAACATTGTCTTCACTGGTGACTTTACTTCTCAGTCCAGAAATTGAATCTATTATCTGCTCTCGATTGGCATTCTCGAGCTTGGTGACATTGAACCCGTAATCCAATTCCAGAAGGTTTGCCACACTTCGAGCATCGCTAACGGCCGTTCGTAGCTGACTCAAATGGTCATATCTGTTATTTCCGATTACCAATGCGAAGTAGTCACCATAGTCAAGATTAGGGATAGAAGCTTTGGCAACTGAGGTGGTCGTGCCGCCAAGTTTCTTGATTCTTAACTTGGCAAGTTTGGCAAACTTACCTGTCGGGTATTCATCCAGATAGATTCGATACTCGTCTGGATCATCACTGGTCTTTATGCTGTCCCAGAACTGAACCTCAAACGTATTGTCGACAACGACAGTCTGTACGGGCTCATCTACGATCTTGATTAAGTGACCCCGGATAATCAGGTTATCCGTTAGATTGATACCTTCCTCATAGGTCTTATAGCCATCCTTCTCTATACGGATCGTGTGTCTGCCTTTAGACAGCTTAAGATCAAGACGAGTCGAGCCTTTGAAGTTACCATCTATGTAGACCCTGTCCCCAGTAACATTGGAGCGGATGGTCAGAGAGGCCGTCTTTATGACTGGAGTAGAGGCCGCTTTCAGAAGTTCGTGTGCGGCTTGGGCTCTAACCTCGGAAGCGTAAACAAAACCGCCTTGACCGGTACAATAATCTGTCGATGCACTAGTGTTTGTAATTTGCCAAAGCCTCGAACTTGTAGTACACCATTTCGTGCTCGAATTCGAGGCCGTGGATGAGCTGGAGGAGTCTAGACGTTTGTTCGTGAATTCCCGTTTCGATATCTGTCTATTATGTCCACAGCTTAATGGTTTCTGGACTCTGTAAAACGATTTATACCCTCCATCAAAACAATAAATACTATTCCCAGACCTAGATGCCGTAGAGGAATAACTGGAGGATGAGCTGGAGGAGTCTAGACGTTTGTTCGTGAATTCCCGTTTCGATATCTGTCTATTATGTCCACAGCTTAATGGTTTCTGGACTCTGTAAAACGATTTGTACCCTCCATCAAAACAATAAATACTATTCCCAGAACTAGACGCTGTAGAGGAATAACTGGAAGATGAGTTAGATGAGTAACTAGAAGAACCTCTCTGCTTGATAAAAGAAGTCTTGCCATCCACATCCATAATCTTGCAACTGGTAGACTTGGTAAACTTCTTGCACTCCTTTAACGCTTTCTTCTTAGCCTCATAAATGGTTTGACCCCACCCAGCCGCATAGCCTCCATTGGGTGACACCGCTAAAGCGTAAGTCCAGCTACCACCACCCTTCTCGATCCACTTCAGATAACTTTCCTTCGCACTGTCCGATAACTCATAAGCCGCATGGGCTGAAAATCCCACCAACATCAAAACCGATAACCCAATGGCAATAAACCGTTTCATCACTGCCTCACAAACAGGAAGTCTCCGCCATCATCACCGGCTAGATGGATAGTGCCGTGTTCCGGAGTCTGCCGTGTGTTCTTCATCACTCTGGGTCTAAGCTCAGTGAACAGTTTCTGCGTATTCAAAACACCCGTGTTCTCCTCAAGCAAGGAGATAAATACTTTCGCAAACACCGAATGAGAGCCACCACCAGAGTCTGATACCGGCTCAAGCCCACCAGAGGTCAATGCAATCCTTGCCTTCTTCTTGACCAGCTTCTGAATCCAGTTTGGAGAGCCGTAGTCAATCTTGATGCCCCGGGTAAGTTCCCCAGAGAAACAGGAATCTGCCACCACCATCACATGCTTGGCCTCCATCGCTGTGATCTGGGCAACCACCTGATCAGTCATTACCCAATTGCTGGGATCATCTCTAGCGGAATCGACGGGTAACCAGTATCCCTTCTTTGCACCTTCGTCGAGTTCACCATGGCCCGCATAGTAGATAAGGAGGTTGTCTCTCTCACCGACTATCTTTCTATAACCAAATAAGGACTTAAGGATTTCAGATCGGGAGGCATTCTTCAGAAGCTCAACTTTGAATCCGTAGTCATATTCCAAGACGGAAGCCACTTTGGTGGCATCGTTAACAGCGGTTTCAAGGTCAGGCAACAACTCATAGTCATTGTTACCAATGACCAGTGCGTAATAATCACCATAGTCAAGATTGGGAATAGATGATTGGGCGACTGAAGTGGAAGTGCCGCCAAGTTTTTTGATCCTTAACTTGGCAAGACCCGCATAGACACCTTGAGGAAATTGGCGGAGATACTCCCGGAACATATCGGGATCATCGCTGTCTTTAACGCTCTGCCAAAACTCAAGGTCTAACGCACTCTTGTCTACTGTTGGAGGTTGAGCTGTAGTTGTTTGAGCAGTTTGTGTAGTAGTTGATGTCTTAGACGAAACCGATAACAATCGCTCATATTCTGTTTCCGCACTACTCTCGCTTGTAAAATATTCACCACCGCCATCTTTGCAATCTTCAGGAATTTCTTTAGTGATCCCTGTAGGACGTACGCACCAAAATCTATCTTCCGTAGTCGACGCCGTGGAGGAAGAATCAGATGAAGCTATGCCTTTCGCCAGCCAACATTCCCTAGTGCTACTAAACGATTGACCCCCTTGAGCAACACATTCAGCGCGAGTCAACCAATTCTCTTTCTGACAGTATCCTTCCTCAAATTTACACAAAACTTTTTCAACAATGTTTCGACCCGTAAGCCTTTGGTATTCAGTTTGGGCTTCGGTGCGGGTAAGAAACTGTCTGCCATTAATCTGTCGACATTGATCGACCCTCGCATATCTAAATGTATTCTCATTTACACACCATGTTTTTTCACAAATGTTAACTGCCTTATCCCTACCCCAATTTTTGATGAACCCAGTTGCGGTAAGTCTGTCCATACACACTTGATCGATACTCGATGTCGTGGAAGAACTAGATGAACTCGATGCCGTAGATGAAGAATCAGCAGATGCGGTGGATGTTCCATCTTTCAGGCGCTGGAGTTCAGCTTCGGCTTCAGATCGCGTTGCAAAAGCTGTTCCCTTATTACTATCACATCTATCTGCGCCCATCTGGAGTGCAGTTGACCAGCCTTTAACCGCACACCACAACGAGTAATACTCTTCAACCGTGACTTCTCTCTCCCCAGATGGACAGGAGCCGGTAGTCCAATACCACACCTTGTTTTTCGGGTAGTAACAATAAACAGAACCTTTACCAATAATAAGCTTGGCGTTTGAATCCGAAATTTCTTTTCCAGCAAGTTGCCAGCAACGACCTCCTTTTGTTCTATACAACGAATTCTTAATGGGTATTCCCCCGATCAAACACCATATCTGTGTTGAGTCGTTGTTGTTTGGGTAGACAGAGGTACTAGAGGAAGAACTAGAAGCTACAGATGAAGCCGATTTCAGACGCTTGTGTTCGGCTTGAGCGAGTGATTTAGAACGGTGGGCCGTCCCACCAATCTCATCACAATTCCATTTTTTGTACTCAGCTACTGTAATTTTGTTGGCACACCAAATCGTATCGTATGGCCCTATCTCGGGATACACAATGCCATGGGCTCGGTTGTATTCGGCCGCTGCTTCAGCATAAGTCTCGAATATCTTGCCTTTACATTTTGTGGCTATTCTTTGATATAGCCTGCCTCCTGATTTTGTCGGTTCTGAACACCAACCCGGTCTCGTGCTTGAACTCGATGCCGTAGCTGAAGAACTAGAGGCTGTAGTCGCAGAACCAAATGAGTTTAGGCGTTTGTTATCGTACTCTGCTTTGGTGATTATCCTTTCGCCTCCAAGACAACCCCAGTTATTCATAGAACCCCGCTTGGTGAATACGCGATGCAGGGGGCTGTAACAGTAGCTGCCTGACGAAGATGATTCTGCCAGTGGATCACAGGGGCCTCTGTTTCTTATAAAGGCAGACCTAAAATTTGTATCCAATAACTTACACGGTAACCCGCACAACTGCGCACAACTTTTTACAACGTAGGATTTTGCAACCCGCTTGCGAAAAGCAGACACGTATTTAAAGCAACCATTCTTGGCTACAGCCAGAGTCCAATGAAGATATTTTTTACTTATAGGTGATCGCACGCCTTTTTTAGCCCAATAATCTGCCTTCGCACAATCCGACATTGGATAATCAACTGTTGCGTACTTCGATTCAGTTTCTTGCTCATTGAGATGATCACGGCTGTCGGCATAATCGCCAACAAATAAGCAGAGACATGCCATGACAAACAGACGTTTCATACGCCAATATTACGCCTATAAGAGAGCTGTGTTAATGCGCCTGTGGGTTCCGATAGCACAACCGGGGCCAGTGGATCGTTCCACTGAAAACTGGGATTGATCTTTAGGGATTAGGGGTTCCTTTTTGATCCCTGCGAAATGCTGTCAGCATTTATTTGGACTGACTCAAGGTTTAAATTTTAATGTGCTGAAAACGTGCTGAAACTGGGTCCATTCCAGTCCTCTCCAGTCCATTCAGGTCCGTTTGCGTGGAGTCGGAGCCTGTTATTTAAGGGGTTTTAGGACTGGTAGTTGGTAGGCCTCTGCCTTCGGGAGGCAGGGGCCGGAGGTTCAAATCCTCTCACCCCGACCATATTCCGCCTGCATTCAGGCTATTTTCACCGACCTAATTCCGCTCCCAAAAGTCTTTGTCTAAACATAGTACGCAAATGGAGACTGCAACATGGAAAACATCAGCGCGCGTCATTGTCTTACTTTCCGTATGAACTAAACTACACAAAGTGTCCTAAAGGTTCATGCATCACTACGATCGCCCAAATGTTTTGATGACTGACAATGAAGTATGTGTATACCGAGCCGACAACCTAGATCGACGCGGCGGTAGGTCAATAGTTGATCTAACGTGATTCATAGGAGCAAATACCATGAAAGATTTCTGTATAGAGTTAAGAACGCTTATTGATGATCCCGAAATTGCAGTACTCCCCGGCATATTCGACGGATTCAGTGCTCGGTTGGTAGAACGATACGGATTTAAAGCTGGTTATATTAGCGGTGCAGGTCTCAGTGAAAGCCACCTGGGATGGGCCGATGTCGGGATCATGGGGCTCGAGGACAATCTAAAGTTTTCATCCCCATTGGTCGGTTGCTGCCCATTACCATTAATAGCAGATGCAGACACAGGATATGGCAATGCCATCAATGTTAGGTTCGCTTATCAGGCGTTTGAAAAGATTGGTGTAGCCGGATTAATGATTGAAGACCAGATATGGCCAAAACGTTGCGGCCATATGGCTGGCAAAGCGGTCATCGGAGCAGAAGAAATGGCTGAAAAAATACGTTCCGCTGCCAATGCACGAAAAAATCCAAACTTTGTCGTCATGGCGCGCACCGATGCCTATGCGACACACAATATTGATGAAGCTATACGTCGACTTAATCTTTACGCTGAGGCGGGTGCAGATCTCCTGTTTGCAGATGCCGTATTGACCGCAAATGATATTCGAACAGTCGTTAAACACGTGCACAAGCCACTAGCAGTGAACATGGGATTTGGGATTCGCCAGCGACCCACTACTACATTGATGTCAGCAAGAGAACTTGAAGACTTGGGGGTCGCCCTAGTTATTTTCCCTCGATTGCTAACCTCGGCAGCCATCATGGGGATGAAACATGCGATCACAGCTTTACAAGAATCACTTAACACGGGTTTGGTGGTGGACAGACCTGACCTTTGCGTTTCCTTTGAAGAATTAAATCAACTCGTGGGCTTTGACGAAATTACAGATATGGAAAAACAATTTCCTCGGGCAACTGGTAATGTCGGCGGATCAACAGAGGCATCACGAAACATCGGCTTACGGAGACCATGATAGCGAACGTGGTAAAGCCTCCTAGTCGAATCGTACGTCGACTATTAGCAAGAACTTGTTATCAGTATCACTTATGAACTACTATCTCCTAGCGAAATTTTCCCCCTGGGGGGATAGCACTTCTAGACCCAATTTAACAAAATATCAAGGAGGAGTTATGGATAACAATATTCGTAAATGTCTCATCGTAGCCCTAAGTATATTTTCCCTTTCTGCGATTTCGTGGACTGCCCAAGCAGAATTTCCAGATCGTCCGATTGAACTGATCGTACCCACGCCTCCGGGCGGTGGCACCGACATGACGGGTCGTAAATTGGCAGAGGCCGCGGCAGAAGTGTTTGGCCAGAAAGTCGTAGTCGTCAACAAACCTGGGGCGGCCGGTAGTATTGGAATGTCTGTGCTTACTCAGGTCAAGCCAGATGGCTACACGCTGGCCTATGTCTGGAACGCACCGTTGACGATCGTTCCACACACCATGGATGTGCCTTACAAGACGTCGGATTTAACACCGATCACTCAAGTTACTGGTGGCACGCCATTAATTTTCTGTGTGAAACCGGATTTTCCAGCCAATACTGGACAGGAATTTGTTGATCATGTCAAGGCAAATCCGAATAAGTACACCTATGGTAACGATGGGATTGGTGCAACAGTGCAACTTGCTGGAGAGAGAATATTCCAACCATTGGGCATGAATCTTCGGGCAGTGCCTTTCGGTGGCGCCGGTGAGACCCTGAAAAACTTTCTAGGCGGTCACGTGGACATCTATGGAGGAAGTATTCCTCCAATTCTGGGTCATGTTAAAGCTGGCAAGGCGAGATGCATTCTGGTCACAACGGCAGAGCGTAGTAGTGCTTTGCCCGATACTTCAAGTGCAGGTGATCTAGGGCTCTCTGATAAAGCTACGGAATTGTTCCGCGGAGTGATTGGACCTGCGGGTCTGCCGGCCGATCGACTTGCGATCCTGCAGAAAGGGTTCGCCAAAGCTACTCATGCTGCGGTCGTCACCACTTATCTTAAAAAGAGGGGTGAAGTTCCAATCGGTAGTACATCAGATGAATTCAAAAAGAAAATTCTTTCGGAATATGCTGCCAATGCCTCAATTCTTAAAGGTCTCGGCCTAAGCAAGAACTAGCCGTTCTGGCCCACCATTAAGCCCCGTTCAAGCGTTGAGCGGGGCTTTTTTGTTTATAAAGGATAAAACGACCAACATTCAGGCATTATTTGAACGTAAACGTCTTTCCTGGAGGTGAGGCAATGTCCAAAAACCCCGAAATTCCAGTCTTCAAAAAAGAAGAAGTCGAACATTTTCAATCAGCATTGGCGAAATATCGCGAGCCTGGTGCATATGAACCGGGCAAATGGATGGTCAGCCAGCTCAACCGGAGAACAGATGTACTCCAAGGAACATTTCCAGCAGAGATTACGCTCAGAGACATCACTGTTCGCACCACTGAACAGATGCCGGGCGTCGTGTTACCTCCTGATCATCGCTTACGACTGCTTCGAGCAGTGGTCGAATCAGGAGTCCCATCGATTCAAATCGGCGCCTTTGGTCGAGGGCGGGAACACGATCAGATCAAATCAGATATAAAGTTAATCAAGGACATTAACCCAAAGTGCGAGGTGGTGTATGGTGGCTTACGCTCTAAAGAGGATATAGATCTAGCTAACGAAACAGGCATTGATTCTGTCCAGTTTTGGTCTGCTCCCTACGTCGAAGCGGCCGCGATGTTCTCCGACGTGTATCGGAAGGCGTGGAATGGTGAAGATTGGCGAAGTGACCTTAACTTACCGAAGAACGTGGATGATCAGATTCAACGAGTCGCCCCTTTGGTAGAGTATGGTCATGCTTCAGGCGTAAGGGTGTCAGTCGGTTTAAATCAAATCTCCTTCGCGCCCGAACAATATGTTGTTACCTATTCTCAAGCGATGCACCAAATCTCTGCACCCGAGATCATGCTTTACGATGGTGGCAGCGGAATGGGGCCGGAAGCCTATGGGCATATGGTTAGCCTAGTGCGAAAGCATGCACCAAACACAATAATCGGCGTTCATACGCACAATATGTTTGATCTCGCAGTGGCCACCGCGATGGCTTCAGCTAAAGCCGGCGCGAGTGTTCTAGAGGTTTCAGTCAACGGCTATTGCTCCGCATCTGGACAAGCAGACCTTGCGGCAACTGCATTGACGCTTGATGCTCTTTATGGGGTAAAAACCGGGATAGCGCTAGAGACACTGACGCCCCTGGCGAGACTGGCCGAGGAGATTGTAGGGTATAAAGTCGCCTGGAATAATCCTGTGACAGGCCGAGACGTATTCAACTGGGGGGGCACTGAGTTTGTGATCCAAGAATTAAAAGTCGACCCTCTTATTCATTGGTGTATCGAGCCATCGCTTGTCGGGAACGAAAGAAGATGGGATATCACTTTTGATAGCGGGCCATACACCATGCTCGACAAACTAATAGAGCTTGAAATCAATGTCGATCTGCGATTTGTCGAACCTATCCTGCAAGCCGTGAAGGAAGAGATGCAGAAGTTTCGGAGGGTGTTAAACGACGATGAGATTCGCGATGTGGTTCAAAAAGTCACCATCTAACGAACGATCCATTCAGATACCGATTGTCTCTTTTCAATAGGAAACGCACGGCACTGTATTTTGATAATACACATGAAACTCACCCTGCGTTCGCGTCATTTAGAGTTGTCGTTCTGGATGCTGATATTGGTGGGTTTGGCACATTTATTTTATGAAGTCATTCACATGCCGATGGGGACACTTAACCTTCCTGGTGCCGGAGTCTTTCCTTTGGTCTTGATTATTCCGATGGCTTTTATGGCGGTCTATCGCATTAGTTGGTTGTTAACACATAAAGATGAGGACACCGTGTCCATTGTTCTTGGCGATAAAAATATATTTCTCGCTCTAGCGGGTCTCGTAGGAATCGCACTTCTGCTTGATCTTCTTGGGTTTGTGATCACCATGGGAGTTTTCCTATTCGTTACATTCAAGATGTTTACAGAATCATCCTGGCTCAAATCGGCATTACAAGCGGCTATAGCCGTAATCGGCCTGTATGTATTTTTTGAATACTTGATTGGCGTCACTTTACCAATGGGGCATTTAATAGTCCTGTAAAGATATTGCGTATAGAAATTAACAAATGGACACAGTAATCTCGCTCACCAATGGATTTTCCGTCGCACTGGAACCGTGGAATATCTTCTACTGTGTGATTGGTGTGTTATGGGGAACGATTGTTGGCGTACTGCCTGGACTTGGTCCACTGGCAGGTCTCGCCCTACTATTGCCTCTCACGTTCAAACTAGACCCCAATAGCGCAATCATCATGCTTGCAGGAATCTTTTACGGCGCAATGTATGGGGGATCCACAACTTCTATCCTAGTCAGAATACCCGGCGAAGCTGCATCGGTAATAACATGTATTGATGGCCACGAGATGGCCAAAAAAGGTCGTGCCGGTCCTGCATTGGTCGTGTCTGCACTTGGAAGCTGGTTCGGTGGCACCGTTAGCGTCTTGGTACTCATGTTGTTTGCTCCACTACTCTCGGAACTAATGCTTACCGTTGGACCACCCGCGACCTTTAGCCTTATGGTGGTGGCACTGATACTCATGGGATTCGTCGGTTCCAGCTCTACCTTAAAGACCTTTACCATGATAGTTGCAGGGTTGTTGTTAGGAACGATCGGACTCGATGCCATGAGTGGTGTTGCCAGATTCACCTACGGCAGTTTGCATGTTATGGATGGCATTAGTTTTGTCGCGATGGCGTTGGGTCTTTTTGGCATTAGCGAAATACTCCTTAACCTTGAAAAAGTCGCTGATTTGCAGCCCATAAGACCGACTTTCAAAAGTCTCACCCCAACTCTCAAAGACCTCAAAGACTCAGCACCCGCAATTGGACGTGGCACCGCAATCGGCTGTCTATTCGGAATCGTGCCTGGTATTTCACATGTTATCTCAACCTTCGTCTCGTATGCCTTAGAGAAAAAGCTGTCAAAGTTTCCGAAAGAATTTGGTAAGGGAAGAATCGAAGGCGTCGCCGGCCCTGAAACAGCAAACAATGCAACAACTGGAAGCTCTATGATTCCTCTACTTGTTCTGGGCATTCCGTCGATCCCCGCTACGGCCATTCTTCTATCCGCACTAATGATTCATGGCATAGAGCCTGGCCCCCAATTAATCAACGACCACCCTGAGGTTTTCTGGGGACTAATCGCCAGCATGTATATAGGAAATCTAATTCTGGTGATTCTCAACCTTCCCTTGGTTGGACTGTTTGTCAACTTGCTACGTATACCGTATGGTTATCTCGCACCGTTAGTCATAGTCATTAGTGTTATCGGCGTATATACAGTTAACGCAAGCGCTTATGAGATCTGGTTAATGGCGATATTTGGAATACTGGGTTATTTGTTGCGTAAGATGAAATTCGACGTGGCGCCATTGCTTCTTGCAGTCATTCTTGGCGACAGAATAGAACTGGCGTTCCGCAGATCACTGACAATTTCTGACGGCGACTTCTCTATCTTTATTGAGAGCACCTCGTCACTCGTTTTCTTGTGTGTTCTCCTGATTATTGTCATGCTCCAATTAATAGCGTGGTTGTTAGGATACCGAAAGAAGAATTTCGCGGACGGAGACTAAAGCTAACCCACGTCTATATTTCATCTCACAGATCTGTATCGCTAAAGAGATTTTCGCCTTATGACTGCCACAAAAACAAACCCAAGTTTTAACCCTGTTCACTTGGAATTAATTAAAAACGCAATAGGTTCTGTTGTTGACGAAATGGTACTTACTGTGGTTCGAACAGCCTATTCATCCATCATGAAAGACACAATGGATTTGTCGAGCGCATTTTGCGACAGGCACGGCAGAATGATTGCACAAGGCCTTAGCCTGCCCTTGCATCTTGGATCGATTCCGGACGCAATGGATAAGGTCCTAGACCAATTCGGCAACGACTTTGTCGCTGGTGATGTCATCATTCTGAATGATCCTTATGTGGCTGGAGGCATGCATCTCCCAGATATTTTTATGTTCATGCCGGTATTCAGAAATAACTATTTGTTAGGGTTTGTTGTTCTCGTCGCTCATTTCAATGACATGGGTGGTCGCGTTCCGGGATCCAGCGCAGCGGACTCGACTGAAATTTTTCAGGAAGGCTTACGCATACCTATCGTGAAGCTATACGAGAAAGGCAAACGCAACGATATGCTATTGCGGATCATCCGTCTGAATGTCCGTGTTCCAGATATCGTTGAAGGTGACTTGGATGCCCAATATGCAGCCTGTCGAATTGGAGAGCGTGGCATACAAGAATTGGCAGACAAATACGGCATCGACATGCTAACGGAGTATTTCGATGAACTACTCAACTACAGCGAAAGGGCAGCACGAAACACCATTCTCTCTATACCCGATGGCACATATACGTTCGAAGACTTTCTTGACGATGATGGTGTCAATATGGGTGTACCCATCCCAATCAAAGTTCGCGTCGAAATAAATCACGACGAAATTCTGTTCGACTTTAAGGGTAGCTCTAAACAGGTACAGGGTGCCATCAACTGCACAATGTCGTTCGTAAAATCATCTGTGTATTTTGCACTGAGATCAGTCATGTCATCGGATGCCCCCAATAATTCTGGTTTTTTTCGCCCCGTGGCTGTCAAAGCAGAACTGGGGTCGATACTGAATCCGAGGGCTCCGGGCGCCTGTGCGGCTCGTGGCGTGACGGGCTTTCGAGTGATAGATGCCATCACTGGCGCACTTTCTTTCGCTGTTCCGAAACGCATAAGAGCACCCGGTGAAGGCGGGGTGACGAGTTACAGTATTTCTGGCTACGATATTGATGGCCGCTTCAACATGTTTCGAGAGGCTGTGATGGGAAATTGGGGGGGAGGCCTGAATCGCGATGGTTTGGACGGTGTCGCGAATCCTGCTGCAAATGTAGGAAACGCACCATGCGAGATGGTAGAGAAACAATCACCCCTGCAAGTAGAGAAATATGAATTAGTAACAGACAGCGGGGGGGCTGGTCAGTGGCGCGGTGGAATGGCCGTACGTAGACAACTTACGTATCTGGGCGAGTCCGCAACAATTCAACTTCGATCTGATCGTCGCATTCATCCCCCGTATGGACTTTACGGGGGTAAATCTGGCGCGCCTTCTAACAACGAGTTAGTTGAGCAAGGTTATTCTGAACAATTACCTACAAAGTTCGTACGACAAATTACGAAAGGACAGTCTATCTGCCACACGACCGCCGGTTCGGGCGGTTATGGAAGTCCATTTAAACGAGACCCGGAACTGGTTTTATTGGACGTTGTCAATGACAAAGTATCTAGAGAGGCCGCCAAGGAACTGTACGGTGTTTGCCTGAACGGCCCACCGTGGTCTGTTGACGAATCCGCGACAGAAATCCTCCGAGGAACCCATGAAAAAGAGCCCAACTAAAATGGAAACTATGATACCCCTGCCTTCAGGCATGCGAGTGGGTGTCGACATTGGCGGCACTTTCACTGACCTTGTATTCACAAATGCCAATCAACATCTCGATAAACTGAAAGTTCCATCCACACCCGATGATTATTCCCGGGCGATAGTGTCTGGAATCGAGACATATCTGTCTCAAAAAACGATTAATGGGGAATCAATTGATGAAATAGTCCATGCGACTACTGTCGCAACGAATGCTATTTTGGAACGGAAAGGTGCACGGACAGGTCTTATAACGACTAAGGGGTTTCGGGATGTTCTGGAACTTCGCCGCATTCGAATACCCTTCTCCTATGATCTAAACTGGCAAAAGCCAGCGCCCCTGGTGGATCGTTTTCTTCGGTGTGAAGTTAACGAACGAGTAGATGCTGCCGGTAATATTTCAACACTTCTTGACAAGTCCTCTTTACAGGACGCTATACAGCGGTTACGTGACGCATCGGTCACATCTGTAGCGGTGTGCCTGTTGCATTCATACATGAATCCATCACATGAACAAGAAATCGGTGAAATCATTCGAAATGAGTTACCGGAGGTATATGTCTCTCTATCGCATGAGGTACTACCTGAAATAAAGGAGTTCGAAAGAACCAGTACAACGGTCGTCAATGCCTATGTAGCACCTCTCATCGGGTACTACCTTGATGAACTGCGTGAGAACTTGAAAAGATTATCAGTATCTGCGCCGATACTGGTGATGCAGTCTAATGGAGGACTCATACCCTCGGTCACGGCGAGTAAACAACCAGTAACCATCATTGAGTCGGGGCCAGCGGCCGGCGTGATTGCGGCAGCCGAAGTCGCCAGGAAAGGTGACTATCTTAACGTCATCACTCTAGATATGGGTGGAACCACAGCCAAGGCTTCAATTATTGAGCAAGGTGAAATTCTACGGGCAGGGGAATATGAAGTTGGTTCTCCTGTCTCAGTGAGTAGTCGTCTGGTCCGAGGTAGCGGTTATCTGTTACGAATCCCCGTGGTTGATATTTCTGAAGTCGGAGCCGGCGGTGGCAGTATCGCCCAAGTCGATGCCGCTGGTGCCGTTCGAGTCGGACCACACAGTGCTGGAGCTGACCCTGGACCCGCGTGCTATGGCTTCGGCAACCAATACCCTACTGTCACCGACGCTAATCTCGTCCTTGGGTATCTCAATCCAGATTCATTAGCAGGCGGTGCTTTAAAAATTCATCCATCGCTAGCTGAGACAGCAATATCCGAACACATTGCAAAACCCACAGGCCTCGATGTTCTAGAAGCCGCACATGGTGTCTACACGATAGCAAATTCCAATATGATACGGGCCATAAAATCTGTTTCTGTCGAGAGAGGACGCGACCCAGCTGAATTCGTTCTTATGGCCTTTGGTGGTGCTGGACCGCTACACGCCTGCGATGTTGCACGATCCTTGAACATTACAACAGTAATTGTTCCCCCATCTCCAGGTTTGTCCAGCGCATTCGGCCTCCTTGAAGCCCAGGTCGAACACCACACCATCAGATCTGTAGTCATGCCGACCGATAAACTACAGATCCCCTTGTTGCAATCGGTTTTCGAACAGATGAGGGTTGAAGTAATCACTCGAGCCAAACAAGAAGGTTTTGATGAAAGCACTGTTCATTGTTCTGCCTTCATGGACATTCGCTACCTAGGGCAAAGTTCGGAAATAACGATACCACTAACCGGCCTTGCAATTAATCAGAATCTTATTACTGAAACGACCGCTTCTTTCGAAAAAGAGTTTGAACGCACCTATGGATACCGAGGCTCGTCAACTGTTTTTGAGATCGTAAACTGCCGCATGCTGGCACGCGTTTCGCGTGGGGTTGCTCACGAATATGCGTGGGATTACCAAGATATAGACCCAGCAACAAATAATAGGACGAGGAAAATAGTTATAGATCCTCGATCGGGACCGATCAATACTAAAATTGTTGCTCGAACACAGCTAGGTGCGGAACCATTATCCGGACCTATAGTTGTCGAAGAATATGACTCAACAACTCTGGTACCTCCCGACTGGACAGTTCACATCGGCAAGAACTGGAACATGGTAATAAAACTTGAAGCTGCCTGACCCTATTCTAACCAGAACATGCGCGAAAATTGATCACTGTAAATTTGCACGAACTGCTTAGCAGAGTTGCACGTGGATTGGATGGATAAACTCAATCAACTTTCGCACTTTATCGTTGAATCGAGTTATTCCGACTATCCAAGTTTTGTCATAGAAAAAGCAAAAGCGGCCATTCTATATGGCATTGTTATTGCAATCGGTGGTGCACCGTCTCGAGCCGTTTCGAAAGTCGTTGCGGCATTGGATCTTCTCGGGTCAGTAAACCAATCTGATGCACGACGATTGTTCGATGGTCGATTCTGCAGTGTAGACAACTCTGTTGTCGCCAACGGCGCCTTAATGCATACACGACTCCAAGAAGATGCCCATCCAGCCGGTCATATAGGCGTCGCAGTGCTACCTGCTGTGTTGGCTATCTCGGAAAACAAAATAAAATCAGGTGCCGATGTTCTCGCATCAACTATTGTCGGGTACGAGACGGCACTACGTATAGGGCGTGACCACGCTGCGGATGCAAGCGCGCTCGGGTTTCGGACAACATCGATTTATGGCGTGTTTGGCGCTACCGCAGCAACTGCGCGTCTGATGGCATTAAACGTTGCCGAAACTGAAAACGCGCTACGACTAGCAGCGAACTATGCTTCTGGCTTGAGAGAGTTCGTTAATAGTGGAACGGAGGAATATGTCCTGCACGCAGGAACTGCCGCACAACTCGGCATTCGCGCTGCAACTTATGCTACCGCAGGAATCACTGCGGCACGGGACACGTTGAATGGTCGGGCGGGATTTTACCGGGCCTTTAGTAGTACTGATAAGAAATATGATCAACGCTTGGTCGATGAACTAGGCAAGAAGTACGAATTCATGAATGTCGCCATGAAACCTTATCCAGTATGTCAGTTTCATCGAGGAATAATCCGGGGAGTAATCGAACTTAGGAAAAAAATAGCCGATCTGACACTAAAGAAATTACAAATACATATGCACCCTTTCGAGGCAGAATTCTTTGGCGTCCAATATAGAGGTCCATTTGAGGCATTTCCCCAAACAATCATGAGCGCATCTTTCTGTGCGGGTTTGGCCTGGATAGCGGGAGAGGTCAGTTATGAAGGCATGAACAGATTTCATGATCCTGGCATCAATGAATTGCTAGAAAGAATTCATGTGGTACCGGATATTGATTGTCAACGATATCAACCAAAACTTTATCTAACCCTCGCCGACGGCCAAACATTGCACTGGCGGGAGGAAGCACCTCAGGACGCCTACAATTTAAATTGGCAATCTGCCATTGAGATGGTCAAAGTTATTTCCAGAGAAATGAAAATCCCAGAACAAGCTTTTAAAACACTTGTCGAAAATATTGAATGTTTAGACGATGCGAAAGACGTCTCTTTGCTCATTGACCTAGCATGTGAGTTGGTTAGTCTTATTCACTATCAGACGTCAAGCTAGACAAGACGAAACCTTTCTCAGGCCTGATACTTCTCTGATAACTCATTGATATGAGAGAACCCTACTAGCTCGAGGATGCTATCCCAATTATCGTTTCGATCCATCACTTGGCTAATATCCTGATCTTTAAGTATGTCCCTCGCAGCCTTGCGCATTGCAGTAATCGCGGCAAAAGTCAGACTGAGCGTGACTAGCCCAAGTTTTAGCCCATATCGTTCGTACTTCTCAAAAGGGAGTGTAGGAGATACGCCAGATTCATTAATTGTCAGCACGGCCCGGCTAGGAAATGCTTCACAGATTTCCCGCACCTGTTCTTCCGACGTAGGAACAGTAACCAATAACAAATCACAACCCGCTTCCAGATAAGAAGAGCCGCGTTCGATTGTCTCAGGGAGGCCGCCCGCCATATTGATAGCATCAGTTCTTCCGATGATGAGGAAATCCGGATCTATACGCGAATCCAATGCTGCATGAAGTTTACCGATCATTTCAGATTTAGGAATGAGTTGTTTGCCTGCGAACGCACCACATTTTTTTGGCATTAATTGATCCTCTAAGTGGATGCCAGCAACCCCGGCCCTTTCAAACTGCTGGGTCGTCCTCACCACATTCACAGCATTGCCGAAACCGGTGTCAGCGTCACAAAGCACTGGCACCGAAGTAGACGCAGCGATTGACGCAGCCCGATCGGTAAATTCCGTCATCGTTAACATCCCGGTATCCGGATAACCAAAGCTAGCCTCAACACAGAACCCGGATACGTAGATCGCCTCATAACCTGCTTCTTCAACGATCTTCGCCCCTAAAGCATCGTTCACTCCTCCTGCAATCACAAGCCCGTCCCTTGAAAGAAGCTCTCTAAATTTAGATGTTGCGCGCATATGTTTTTGATATCTCCTCGAAACGATTAATAGGTATTCCTATACTTGCACCCGATCAATAGGGTTATATACGTGAATTCAACTTGTAAGTGCAACTCTACAGTAAAATATTTGGGGCAATTAATAGAGTCGGTCTCGATTACATGCCTTAAGGGGGTGTGGATCGTTCCACTTAAACTCTGGGGTTGATCTGAACCCATTTAGGGGTTCCTTTTCAATCCCTGTAATTATGGCGGGGTGTAAGTTAATGGGTGGTCGATAAAGTGGACGATTCAATTGTCCTCTTGTGTCCATTCCAGTCCTATTCAGTCTAGTTTGCGTGGAGACAACGTGTTGTTTTGTTGAATTTCCTAGACTGTTTCTGGTGGGTAACTGCCTTCGCGAGGCAGGGGCCGGAGGTTCAAATCCTCTCACCCCGACCATTTAACACTTGTTTTTAAGCCATTCTAGTAGACCACTGCGTCTTGGGGATTTTCAGTGAGATGAAACTGGGATGAAAATCCAAGATTGCCGACAGCATTGTGTAGGTGATTGGGTGCCAGATGCGCATAACGTTCTGTCATCTGAACACTGGCATGACGGAGCAGTTTACTAACCTCCAACACCGGTGTGCCATTCATCACCAACCAGTTTGCAAAGGTATGGCGCAGGTCATGGATATCAAAATCCTCTACCCCTGCTTTTCTACAAGCAGTTGAGAAGGCTTTCCTCACATCTTTGACCCGGCCACCGATCTTTGTATTGAGGGCCGGAGTTAGATGAAAGAACACCCAGGGGTGGATGGACAGTACTCAGAGCGAACACTTGCTGTTCGAATCAACACAGCCCGAGCCTTGCAGGAAACCACAATGACTCTAATCACTTTGCTACTGATATTGGCACGGCCTGAGTTTCGGAAGTTGATGCGCAAGGAGTTAAAGGCGAACCCGGGGGAGAGCTCTAATTAAGGAATATTTGACGCAAAGACCTCGCCGGGTTTGGGTGTAGGTCCAGACCTAGCCCGTAGCTATGTCTTATACCTCCAGCCATTTTGTTTCCGTTGCCACAACAGATAGGTGCCAAAGCAAAACAAGAACGCCGCCAGAGCCGGCCGGGTGACCCCACCCATCATGAACAACGGCAAAGAGATGGCAAAACACGCCGTTGGCAAATAGAACAGGGTCCAGGCCTTTTCTTTAATCCGATGCCCCTGGAACATCGGAAACAGGGCAGAAAATATGGTGATAATCATGAAGAACAGCGACCACGGCCTGGTGAAAAAGGGCGTCAGGTCAGGCGTGATCGCCAACGCCCGGGCCAAGTTCAATTCGGCTATGTTACCCAGCACGACCCCTAAGATCATCGGCACCAGGGGGAACCCGAAATGCCGCATGGTGAAACCAAGAA
>Ga0315338_1001191_pt1 | contig 36386 bp, 40 predicted proteins | sample ASW8metaG_FD_204518 | JGI IMG/M metagenome (GOLD analysis project Ga0315338, IMG submission 204518) | Ammonia-oxidizing marine archaeal communities from Monterey Bay, California, United States - ASW #8 | ecosystem: Environmental > Aquatic > Marine > Coastal | place: USA: California | collected... | reverse complement strand
TCTAATTTTCAAAATCAAAATATAATCATAAAAAAAATTAACTACTTCGGAGATGTTTTAGGTATTCTTCGTTTAAATTCAAAGAGATATCCATATTTACTTCAAAGTTCAGCTAAAGGCAATATTTTGTGTCGTTACGATATTTTATTTTCATTTCCTCAAAAACAAATAATTTTAAATTATGAAGACATTGAGAAGAAAAATTTTTTAAAGGAGCTAGATTGTGAGTGGAACAAAGATAAAAAAAAATTTAAAAAAGATGAAAATATTTTTCCCTTTGTAGGAGGGTGGTTTATTTATCTTGGTTATGAACTAGTATCGCAAATTGAAAACAGAGTGATCAGTCATGAAGATCGATATAACTTTCCTGTTGCATTTGCAACCAGAATACCGGCAGCAATTATTAAAGATAATTTTAATAATGAAACTTTTATAATTTGTGAAAAAAAATACAAAAGTTTAATTAAAAAAATTGAAGATGATATAAAAATTCTGTTAAAGAAAAAAAAGTTTTTATTAAAAGAAAAAAAAATTAAAAATAAAATTTTAACTAATTCATTAAAGGAAGAACCTGCAAAGAATCATATAAAAAATATAAATAAAATTTTAAAATACATTCAAGCTGGAGATGTGTTTCAAGTAAATTTATCAAGAGAGTGGCATGGAAAAATAAATAAAAAATATTCTGCTAGTGATATATTTTCTAAATTAAAAAATACAAACCCCTCCCCTTTTGCTGGTTTAGTAACTTATAAAAATAAAGCAATTATTAGTTCGTCACCGGAGAGATTAATAATGGTAAAAAATGGTTACATAGAAACAAGACCAATAGCAGGTACTAGGAGCAGAGGAGGAAGTGGAATTTATGATGTAGCCATGTCAAAGGACCTTTTAAACAATAAAAAAGAAAGAGCAGAACATATTATGCTTGTTGATTTGGAAAGAAATGATTTATCGAAAATAACAAACAAAGGATCAGTTAAAGTAAATGAATTAATGATTGTAGAGTCTTATACGCATGTTCATCATATAGTTTCTAATGTTATTGGTAAGGTGAGAGAAGATGTAACTCCAGGAAAAATAATAGAAGCTGTATTTCCAGGAGGTACAATTACAGGATGTCCAAAAGTTAGATGTATGGAAATATTAAGTGAAATTGAAAAAACTGGGAGAGGTCCTTATACCGGATCCATTGGTTACATAAATAATGATGGCAGTATGGATTTAAATATTTTAATAAGAACTATAGTTAAAGATGAAAATAATGTTTCAATAAGAGCGGGAGGAGGAATTGTTGCAGATTCAATTCCAAAAAGGGAACTTGAGGAAGCAAGAGCAAAGGCAAAAGGCATGATAAATGCCTTAATCTAATTTAATAAATGTTTCAAATAAACGGAAAGTTAACAAATAAAATAAGTGTTGAAGACAGAGCAGTTCAATATGGCGATGGTGTATTTGAAACTATAGCAGTAAAAGAGAATTTAATGGAATTTTGGAAAGAACATTATCAAAGGTTAAGCAAGGGCTGCAAAGTTTTAAAAATTAAATGTCCTTCAGAGTTATTTTTAAAAAAAGAAATTAGTAAATTTGTAAAAAAAATAAAAAAAAATAAATTTATACTAAAAATAATTATTTCAAGAGGCATAGGTGGGAGAGGATACAACCCTCCAAAAAAAGAAAAACCAACTAGAATCTTAGGAGCTTATAATTGGCCAGATTATCCTAAAGTAAATTTTAAAAAGGGAATAAAAATGGATGTTTGCAAAACAAGGATTGCAACACAACCTTTTTTATCCCAAATCAAACATTTAAATAGGTTAGAACAAATTATTGCTAGATCCGAATGGCAGGCAAAAAATATATCAGAATCTATAATGCTAGATTTTAATGAAAATGTAATTGAAGGAACAATGAGTAATATTTTTGGAGTAAAAAAAAATGTTTTTTATACACCAGTCACAAAATTTTCTGGTATTGAAGGTATAATGCGTAACGAAATTTTAAAATTATTAAAAAAAAATGAAGAAAAATACAAAGTAAAAAAAATAACATTAAAAGAACTTTTGAATTTTGAGGAAATTTTTATATGTAATTCTATTTTTGGAATATGGTCAGTTAGACAAATATTAAAAAAAAAATTTCTGTTTGGTAAAAAAACTAAAGAATTGATTGATTTTTTTTCAAATAAAAAAAATTAATTTTTTCTAAAAATTCCTCTTATCAAAAAAATTCCAAATAAAAGAATAAGTATTGGAGCTAGCCAAAGTAAATAAGTACTGGGGTTAAATTTTGGTTTAAGCAAAATAAATTCGCCATATCTTTCTACTAGATAATTTGTAATTTCTTTTTCACTTTGACCTTCTTCTAATTTTTGTTTTATTAATACTCTTAAATCTCTAGCTAGGATTGAATCTGAATCGTCAATACTTTGACTTTGGCAAACAACACATCGAATTTTTTTGTTAATTTCTCTTGCTTTTTTTTCTAATTTTTCATCAGCAAATATATTTTGCGAGAATAAAGTTATGATAATTAAAATTAAAAATTTTTTCATTTTTCAAGAGCTTCTATTTTTGTTAAAAGAATTTTTATTTGTTTTTCATTGATAACACCATTTATTTTATGTTTTATTATTCCATTTTTATCTATTAAGAAACTTTCAGGTATGCCGTTTACTCCCCAATTAATCCCAGTTATTCCAGTTTTATCAATTCCAATTTTTGAATAAGGATTTCCTAATTTTTCCAACCATATTTCTAAATTTTTAATATCATCTTTGTAATTAATTCCATAAATTTTTATTGGTTTTTGTTTTTTTAGTTCAAATAAAAAATCATGTTCAACAATACAAGGAACACACCAACTAGCAAAAAAATTTACTAAAAGAATTTCTTTTTTAAAATCACTCTCATTTAACTTTTCATTTTTTAAACTATCTAAATTAATCTCAGGTATTGGTTTATTTAAAAGAGGTGAATTTAAAGTTTTGTCTTTTTTATTTAATCCAAAAAATAAAGAAATAAAAATAAAAGCTGTTGCAATTATTAATGTGATATATTTCATTTTCTTTTAAACATTCTATTTGAAAAACTTAAGATTCCTCCAATAAAAGCCATAATAGAACCTATCCAAATCCAAGGTGTTAAGGGGCTAAAATGAAATCTAAAAATCCACGAGTTATCGACTGGTTCACTCATAGCTATATAAATATCTGAAAAACCTCTTGAATAAATAGCTGCTTCTGTTGTAGGAAATTCTTGAACTGGATAAAATCTTTTTTGGGGTTTTAATGTTTTAATAAATTTATTTTTTTTATAGATATTAAATTCTGCTTCATGACCAATATAATTTTTTCCTCTTATTTTTTTAATTTTATCAAAATTCAAAGAATAATTATTTAATAAAACTTTCTCCCCAACTTTTAAGGTTTTAATTTTTTCAACTTTCCATAATGTAGATCCAGTTATACCAGCAATGAAAATAGCAACTCCTAGATGCGCTATTGTCATTCCTAAATATGGTTTATTTAAATATTTAAATTTTTTTAGATAATTTGTTTTTTCAAAAAAATTAATTATTGTTCCAAAAAAGAGCCAAGATGCTAAAAAAATCCCAACAATTGCTACGATTGGTCCTTGAGAATGCATATAAAAGAAAATAAAAGATATTAATAAACTTAAAAAAAGTATAGTTTTCAATCTTGGCAGTAATCCAAAAAAGTCGTCTTTTTTCCATTTTAACATCGGAGCAAAAGACATTACAAGTATTGCCGGTCCCATAATTAATGTTGTTGTTAAGTTAAAATACGGCGGCCCAACAGAAATTTGTTCGCCAGTAAAAATTTCTAAAAATATTGGATATGTTGTTCCTATAAAAATTGTTAAAAGTAATGCAACCATTAATAAATTATTAAATACTATTGCTCCCTCTTTGGAAATTGGTGTGATTAATTTTTCTTCTTTAATAGAATCTGCTTTTTTTGCTAACAAAATAAAAGAACTGAAAATAAAAAAAGCACATATCATTAATATAAAAACACCTCTTGTTGGATCGCTGGCAAAAGCATGAACCGATGTGACGATTCCCGATCTGACTAAAAATGTTCCTATCAAACTAAAACTAAAACTTAAAAAAGCGAGAAAAACAGTCCATTTTTTTAAAGTATTTCTTTTTTCTAAAACTAAAGTTGAGTGAAGCAATGCAGTAGCACAAAGCCATGGCATTAAAGATGCATTTTCTACTGGATCCCAAAACCAAAATCCACCCCATCCTAATTCGTAATACGCCCACCAACTTCCTAAAGAAATTCCCAATGTTAAAAAGGACCAAGATAATAATACCCACGGCTTGATTAATTTTGCCCATGAAGCATTAAAACTTCCTTTGTAAAATCTTGCCATCGTAAATGAGAAAACAATTGAAAGTCCTACATAACCAATATATAAATTTGGCGGGTGAAATGCTAAACCAGGATCCTGTAGCAAAGGATTTAAATCTTGTCCATTGGCTGGAACAGGAGAAATTAAAATAAAAGGATTAGAAGTTAATAAAATAAATAATAAAAAAATAAAAGTAATTAATGACTGAAATGAAAGAGTTAATGTTTTATAAGGCGCGTCCAATCTTTTATCAAACTTTGAAATTAAAAAGCCAAAAAAAACTAAAACTAGTACCCAAAGCAACATCGATCCTTCATGATTTCCCCAAACACCCGTAATTTTATATAAAAGAGGTTTTGCGGAATGTGAATTTTGATAAACATTTGATATAGAAAAATCAGAAACAACATAAGCAAACATTAAGCTAAAAAAGGATAGTAAAACAAAAAAAAATTGAAGAGATATAGCTTTATCTGGATTTAACCATCTAATTTTATTGATATTTCTAATATTTAAAAATTGATAAAAACTAATAAGAGCTGCAAAGATTAAAGATATATTTCCAATTATTGCTGTCATACAAATTTATTTTAATTTTCTAATTTTTTTTTTATTTCAGGAGGCATGTAATTTTCATCATGTTTTGCAAACACTTCTGTTGCTTCAAAAATGTTATTTTGTAAGTATCCTTTAACTATTACACCTTGCCCTTCTCTAAATAGATCTGGTAAAAGCCCTTCGTAAGTTACTTCAATAGTCTTTTTTAAATCTGTAATAGTAAAATTAATTTTTGTATCATTTCGTGTGATACTATTTTCTTCTACTAAGCCACCAAGTCTTACCTTTTCATTTTGTTTTAAATCTTTTTGTAAAATTTCTGAAGGTGTATAAAAAAATAAAATGTTATCTTGTAATACGATTAAAATTGTACCCACTATAAAGCAAAAAAAAGTAAAAGCTGAAAATAGTAAATAAAAACGTTTTTTTTTGGGAGTCATTATATATTACTTAGTCTTTTTTTCTATTTTTTGAGATTTTGTCAAAAATTTTCTCTCTCTTTTTTAAAGATGAAAGTGAAACAACAATTAATAAAAGCATTATTATCAATGCAAAGGAACTAGCTGATACTATATAAAATAAATTATTTATCATTCTGTAAAACTTAAATTGTTAATTTTTTCATTTGTTATTTCAGAGCGCATCCTAATTATCAAAACTACTAAAAAATAAAGAAAGAAACCTAAAGAAGTGACTAATAAAGGAGTTAGCATGGAAGAGTGTATGGTAGGGCCTGATAGTTTTATTACACTTGCTGGTTGATGTAACGTGTTCCACCAATCAACGGAGAATTTTATAATTGGTATATTTACAAAACCGAGTATTGCTAAAAGAGCAGCTGCTTGCCCAGATTTTGTTGTGTTTTCAGAAAAATTAAAAATAGTCATATGCCCAATATATAAAAAGAATAAAACTAGCATTGATGTAATCCTTGCATCCCAAACCCACCAAGTGCCCCAAGTGGGCTTGCCCCAGATTGAACCAGTTACTATCGCAATTAAAGTAAAACTTGCTCCTATTAATGAAGCAGATTTACAAAAAATATTTGCTAATAAATGTTTACTAATTAAATATATGCAGCTAGCTACAGCGATAGACGAATAAATCATTAAACCCATCCATGCTGAAGGAACATGAACATACATTATTCTTACCAAATTCCCCTGTTGATAATCTTCTGGGGAGTTAAAAAAACCTTGGTACAAACCAAAAGATAGAAAAACAATCGTTAAAAATACTAAATAAATAAAAGTTTTTTCACAAAGATATAAAAACTTTGCTGGGTTTGCATACTTAAATAATTTAAAATTAATCATAATAAAAAAAATCAGATTTTATTTAAATAAACTAGTTTCTTTTTTTATACAATCAAAAGCATATTCTGAGCTTATACTTTTCATACCTTTTTCTTTAGGAATTTTATCTGCCCCAACAATATTTTTAACTTCGCCAGTAGGGGGTATCACAGCTTTGTACGTTGGAAGATGTTTCAAAGGTGGAGAAGCACCCATTATTGCATAAGAAGTTGTACCCATTAAAGCTGATAAATTATATGCACCTGAATCTAAGCCAATAAAAAGGGAGCTATTATAAATAATAGCTGCATTTTCATGTAAAGGTACGCAGGAAGGAACGATTTTTTTTGAATTTTTTAAATTATAAGTAATTTCATTTATAAATTTTTTTTCATCTGGAGCGCCAATTATAAAAATTGTTCCTTTAAAAGACTTTGATATTAAATTTATTAATTTAGAAAATCTTTCATTCGGCCATTTTTTAAAATCCGCTTTATTTGTTGATGAAATAACAATCCACGGTTTTGATTTTTTTTTATATTTTTTTTTTATTTTTAATAATGATTTTTTTTCAATAAAAAAATTTGGTTTAATTTTGTCTTTTTTTATTTCATGTGAGTCTAAAAATATTCTTGCTTTTTCAAATGGCCTTTCAATTTTGGAACTTTTAGGCATAATGTTTTTTTTCGATAAAAAGAATTTTTGTAATCCATATTCATACCCTAATCTTTCTTTGATACCTGCTGATAAGCTAGCTAATGCATATTTAATGCTTTCATGAAATATCCATATTTTTTCAATATTATTTTTTTTTAAAGATTTTGAAATTTTAAAAAAACTAAATAAATTTGTAAACAACCCCCTAGTATCGTCTAAATTAATTATCTTTTTGATATAAGGGTCAGCACTTAATAATTCACGCGCATTTGTAGTTTTTTTGGAAAATAAAATAACTTTTTTTTCTTTTGTTTGTCTTGCTACTGCATGAATATACGGCAAGTGCCAAATAAGATCTCCCATACCGTTATAAGAGTGAATCACAGCTGTTTTCATTATCTGTATTTTAGCTTAAGAGCTAAACCCCCTATCCATGGTGATATAGCAACTACAATTAGCAAATATCCAATTAATATTTTAAATTCTTGGCTAATTTCATTAAAAATAATTTCAGAATTTGATGCTTCTATTCCAAAAATTAAAACTGGAATATAAAGCGGTAACGTTATTAAAGATATAACTGAACTTCCTTTATTAAAGCCAAGTACTAAAGCTGAAGTAACAGCTCCTATCATGCATAAAATTGGTGTTCCAATTAAAAGTGACACGAAAATATTTATTAATTTATCTGTTTGTAAATTAAAAAGTAAAAGTAATAAGGGAGATAAAATAATTATAGGGAGACATGTAATAATCCAAATGGATAAAGACTTAGATAAAAAAATTGTTTCTAATGGAACACCAGATATATAAATTTGATCCAACACTCCATCCTCATAGTCATTTTCAAAAAGCTTTTCTACTGAAAAAATTATAGTTAATAGTGTTAAAAACCAAATAATTCCAATTAAAAATTTTTTAAGAATATTTTGATCACCTTGAAATATTATAGGTAGAATTAATATCGAAAATATAAAAAATAGTATAGAAATTATACTTTCATTTTTTTTTCTCAATGAAATTTTTATATCTGAAATTATTAAATTAAAAAAATCTAACATATTTAAAATCAATTAAGAGTTAAATTAATATTTTTATTTTTTATTTTTATTTCATCATGGCTTGCAATTATAGCTAGGCCATTAGAGTTCAAATGTTGTTTTAAAATTTTAAAAAAAATTAAGGCATTTTTTTTATCAAGACCATTGGTCGGTTCATCTAAAAACCACATTTTACTATTAGACAATATTAATCTTGATAGAGAAACTCTCCTTTTTTCACCTGAAGATAAATTTTCAATTTTAATATCTAATAGATTTTTTAAATTGAAAATTTTTATAGCTTTTTCAAAATTCTTTTTGTCTAAACTTTTTTTAATTTTAAGATAAAAATTCAAATTTTCTCTAACTGTTAAAGCGCTTTTTATAGCGTTTTCATGACCAATATATTCAAATTGTTTGAAATATTCGTCTTTTAAAAGATTTATATTTTTTTTATTAACAATTATTGAACCAGAAATAGGATTTAGCAATCCACTTAGGATTTTTAATAAAGTTGTTTTACCTGAACCATTAGCACCTTTAATGACAAGAAGCTGATTATTATTAAGCTTGAAATTAAGGTTTTTGAATAATAATTTGTTGCCTCTAATACAGGAAATATTTTTTATTTCAAAAAAAGACATTAATTTTATTTAATTAAGTTTTATATTGTAATCAATAAAGAAATTCTATGAATTTAAATATTAAAAAAAGTTTTATATTAAATAATAAAATTTATCATTACTACAGCTTAAAAGAGTTTGAAAAAAGAACTAATTTTAAAATTCAAAAACTCCCATTTTCAAGTCGAATTCTTCTAGAAAATTTATTACGAAATCAAACTGGCAATATTAATCAAATCAAAAATTTAATAAAAAATTCTAATTCATCAGAAATTTTTTTTAAACCAAGCAGAATACTAATGCAAGATTTTACTGGTATACCAGCGATAGTAGATTTAGCAGCTATGAGAGATAAAGTGTTTAAAATGGGACAAAATATAAAAAAAGTTAACCCTTTAGTTCCTGTTGATTTAGTTATTGATCATTCAATTAATGTTAATTTTTATGGAAACAATAATGCTTTTAATATGAATGTAAAAAGAGAACTTAAAGAAAATTCTGAAAGATATGATTTCTTAAAGTGGAGTCAATCTTCCTTTAAAAATTTTAATGTTATACCTCCGGGAAACGGTATATGTCATCAAGTTAATTTAGAATATTTAGCTCAGGTTGTAAGTAAGAAAAAACTTAATAATGAAATATTGGTTTACCCCGATACTTTGGTTGGAACCGATAGTCATACTACTATGATTAATTCCTTAGGAGTTCTAGGGTGGGGTGTTGGAGGAATAGAAGCAGAAGCTGCTATGTTAAATCAACCAATCCCAATAAATGTTCCCAATGTAGTAGGTGTAAATTTGAAGAAAAAACTTAAAGAAGGCGTAACTGCTACAGATTTAGTACTTAGTTTAACAAGTCTTTTAAGAAAAAAAAATGTAGTTGGAAAATTTGTTGAATTTTATGGAGAAGGTCTAAAGAATTTATCTTTACCAGATAGAGCAACTATATCAAATATGGCCCCTGAATATGGAGCAACATGTGGTTTTTTTCCAACAGACGATATAACAATAAATTATTTAAAATTAACAGGAAGACAAAATGAACATATTAATCTTGTAAAAAAATATTTAAAAATACAAAATTTGTTTAATGATAAAATTAATGAAAAAATAAAATTTGATAAAAAAATTATATTTGAGTTGGATAAAATAGAGCCATCAGTTGCTGGTCCAAAAAGACCTCAAGATTTAGTAAAATTATCAGAAATATCAAAAAATTTTAAAAAAAATTATAATTTAAAAGTAAAAGATAATTTAGGCGTTGAAAATGGCAGCGTTGTAATTGCAGCAATAACAAGTTGTACAAATACATCTAACCCTACTTTAATGATTGCTTCTGCATTATTAGCAAAAAAAGCTTTTGAATTAGGATTAAAAACTAAACCTTGGGTTAAAACTTCATTAGCTCCTGGTAGCAAAGTAGTTACTGATTATTTAAAAAAAGCAAATTTACAAAAATATTTAGATTATTTAGGATTCAATTTAGTTGGATATGGTTGTACTACTTGTATTGGAAATTCAGGGCCTTTAAATCAAAAAATTGAAGAAAAAATTGCAAAAAAAAATCTAACCGTTTGTTCAATTTTATCTGGTAATAGAAATTTCGAAGGTAGAATTAATTCTGTAGTTAAAGCAAATTATTTAGCATCACCTCCGTTAGTAGTTGCTTTTGCAATTTTCGGAAATATTAATATAAATTTTAATAATGAACCATTAGGAGTAAGTAAAAGAAATAAAAAAATATTTTTAAAAGATATATGGCCTAAACAAGAGGAAATTAATTTTGTTTTAAATAAAATATTGTCACCAAAAATTTTTAAAAAAAGATATTCTAAAATTTTTAAAGGCGAAAAAGACTGGAATAAAAAAAGTAAATTTAGAAAGTCAGATTTATATAATTGGTCGCCAAAAAGTACTTACATAAAAAAACCTCCTTTTTTTGAAAAAATAATTAATGAAAGAAAAATTGGAAATATTGTAAATGGTAAAGTTTTAGCTTTGCTTGGCGATTCTATTACAACAGATCATATTTCACCTGCAGGTAGAATAAAATTAAATTCACTTACTTCAAGATACTTACAAAAAAATAAAGTTAAAATATTTGATTTTAATACATATGGGGCAAGAAGAGGCAATCATGAAGTTATGACGAGAGGTATTTTTTCAAATATGGAAATACCTTCTGTTTTTGAACTTTCTAAAAAATATAAAAAGATAAAAGCACCATCAATTATTATTGCAGGAAAAGAATATGGAACAGGATCCTCAAGAGATTGGGCAGCAAAAGGAGTTAGTTTATTAGGTGTTAAGGCAGTAATATTTGAAACAATTGAAAGAATTCATAGAACTAATCTTATTGGCATGGGAGTTCTACCTTTACAATTTATTGGTAAAGATAATTCAAAAACTTTAAAAATTACCGGATTTGAGAGATTTGATTTTATGGATTTAGATAATGATTTAAAGCCAAATAAATTAATAAAATGTTTTATTATTTATAAAAATAAAGAAAAAAAAGTTATTAAACTAAAACTAAGAATTGATAGTAAAAAAGAGCTTGAATATTTAACAAACGGTGGCATTTTACCATATGTTTTAAAACAGATTTGTAACGAAGAAAATATCCAAAATTATGATAATTTATGATATATTAGGAGCATTGCCTTATGCCTTACGTTGTTAATCAAAAATGTATAAAATGTAAGTATACAGATTGCGTAGAGGTATGCCCAGTGGATTGTTTTTATGAGGGAGAAAATATGTTAGTTATTCATCCTGATGAATGCATAGACTGTGGAGTTTGCGAACCTGAATGTCCAGTAGAAGCAATAACTCCAGATACAGATGATACTGCTAAAGGTTGGACAGAAATAAATAAAAAATTTTCTGAAACATGGCCAAATATTACTAAAAAAAAACAAAGTTATCCTAAAGAAGAACAAGATAAAATGGCTAAAGAAGAAAATAAAAAAGAATTATTTAGTGAAAAACCTGGCAAGGGAGAATAAATGGTAAAAAAAAAAAAAAAATCTAATGCAAAATTTAATAAAGGCGACCATGTTGTTTATCCTTCATATGGGCCAGGAAAAATTCTAGCAATAAAAAAAGAAATTATTAATGGTAAAAGAATACAAGTTCTTATTATATCAATTAACGATAGGGTAGTTTTGAGAATTCCAGTTGAGAAAATTAAAGATCTTGGATTAAGGAAACTTAGTACAGCAAATAGATTAAAAGATGCAATCGCAGTTCTTAAAGCCAAAGCAAAAAAGAAAAAAAAAACTATGTGGAGCAGAAGAGCACAAGAATACGAAACAAAAATTTTATCTGGAAATTTGGTTTCAATAGCAGAAGTTTTAAAAGAATTATATAAAAAAGATTCTTTTGATGAATCTTCTTTTAGTGAAAAACAGATCTACGCATCAGCTCTAGATAGGTTGGCCAGAGAACTAGCTGCTATGAAAAAATTAGATAAAGATACTGCAACAAAAGAACTCGAAAATATTTTAAAAAATGCTGCATAAAAAAACTATGTTAAAAAAAACAAGTTTACTATTTTATTTATTATTTTTTCTCTTTAGCGGATTCAGCATTGCAGCTGAACGAAACGATAAAAATTTACTTACATTTGGAGGTGGTGTCTGGGATTGGAATGATGCGGCAACATCCGGTTTATTTAATGTGGAATATAGACATGGAACAAGATACGGTCCTTTTAAACCAATGTTTGGAGCATTAATTAATACAGATCACGGATTTTATTTTTATGCTGGAATTAGAATAGATCTTTACTTAACTGATAAAATTGTTGTTACACCAAGTTTTGCACCAGGGCTTTATGAAAGAGGAGATGGTAAAGAACTTGGTCATATAATTGAGTTTAGGTCTGGTTTGGATTTAGCTTATAGAAGAAAAAATGGTGCCAGAATAGGAGCAGAAGTCCACCATTTATCCAACGCAAGTCTTGATGAGAATAATCCTGGAACAGAAACCTTTCTTTTTACATATTCGATCCCACTTAATTAAATAATAATGAAGATAACTATTATAGGAGCAGGATATGTTGGTCTTGTTCAAGCTACTTGCTTGGCTGATTTTGGATTTAATGTAACATGTATTGAGAAAGATGTTGAAAAATTAAGAGAGCTAAAATTTAGAAGAATACCTTTTTATGAACCAGACCTTGAAGATCTTTTTAGAAAAAATTTAAAAAATAATAGATTAAGTTTTACAAATAAATATTCTGATAATGTTTCAGAAGCTGATATAATTTTTATTTGTGTTGGAACTCCACCAAAAAAAAATGGTGAAAGTAATTTAAATTTTGTTGATCAAGTTTCAAAAGATATATCAAATAAAATAAAAGGATATACTGTTATAGTTTCTAAATCTACTGTACCTGTTGGAACATCTAGAAGAATTGAAAATTTGCTAAAAAAAAATAATTCTACTAAGACATTTGACGTTGTTTCAAATCCTGAGTTTTTAAGAGAAGGAGCAGCAATAAATGATTTTATGCGACCAGACAAAATTATAATTGGTTGCAGAACTAAAAAAGCTGAAAAAATTTTAAAAAAAATTTATAAAAAATTAAAGAGACCTTATGTTGTAACTAGTAACGAAACAGCAGAAATAATAAAATATGCAAACAATTCTTTTTTAGCTACAAAAATTACTTTTATAAATGAAATTGCTGATTTGTGTGAAAATATAGGGGCAGAAGTGGAAACAGTTGCAAAAGCAATCGGATTAGATGGAAGAATAGGTCCAAAATTTTTACATCCAGGTCCAGGTTATGGAGGTTCTTGTTTTCCTAAAGATGTTAAATCATTAATTTATCAAGGTAATAAAAATTCTACTGATTTAAAAATTGCTAAAGCGGTAGATAGGGCAAATGAGTTAAGAATAAAATCTTTGTTTCAAAGAGTAAAAAAAATTACAAAAAACAAATTTAACAATATTCAAATTTGTTTATTAGGTATTAGTTTTAAACCAAATACAGATGATGTAAGAGAAAGCCCAGGAATAAAATTAGCTAAAGATTTAGGAAGAACAAAAGCTAAAATTAAAATTTACGATCCCGAAGGAATGGGAAATGCAAAAAAAGAATTATCTAAATCTATAGAATTTTGCAATGACGAATATGAAGCTTTAAAAAATACAAGCTTATTAATAATTGTTACAGAGTGGAACCAATTTAAAAATTTAAATCTTTCAAAAGTTAAAAAGTTAATGAAAAAACCTGTAATTTTAGATTTAAGAAATATTTATTCGAAAGAAATTACACAACTTGGTTTTCAATACCATTCAATTGGAAATAATTAGACTAAATATTTTTGGATTATTTTCACAGTTTTATTTAAGATAAAAGATTTTGATTTAACATATTTTTTAGCATTTATTCTTATATTTTTTATATAGTTATTTTTCTTAATACAATCTTCAATTGTTGAATAAAATTCAGAAGGTTTATTTGCTCTTATTAGACATTTATTACGTAACATTTCTTCCTCAATTTCTTTAAAATTCGACATTTTTCCTGAAATAATTGCACAACCATTTCTAGCAGGTTCAATTGGATTTTGCCCACCTTTGGGTGGATAAGATTTTCCTAAAAAAACAGTTTTTATATTTTTGTACCACATTTCTAATTGTCCTATTGAATTATCAATTATTATTTCAGTATTTGGTCCAATTGATTTTGACTGAAATTGTTCTGTTAAAGGAACATATGATTTAATTTCTTTTTTAATTTTATCAGCTCTTTTAATATTTCTTGGAACTATAATGGTTAATAAATTTTTCAAATTTAATCTTTCTTTTAATTTTAAATGAATACTTGCTGCAAAAACCTCTTCTCCTTGATGAGTGGAAGCAGCTAACCAAACAGAACGATTAGATATAATTTTTCTAGCCTTTTTTTCTAATAGTTTATTGTAAGGCAATTCTCCATTAGAAAATTTTAAATTACCTATGAAATTTATATTTTTTGCCCCAAGTTTTTTAAAATTATTTTGATCAAATTTTGACATGGTTAAAATTAAAGAAAAATTTGAGATTATTTCTTTAAAAAAGAATTTGAAATAATTCCAACTTTTAAAGGATTTATCGGACATTCTTCCATTAAGTAATATAATTTCTATGCCGTATTTTTTTGTTTCATCTAAAATTATTGGCCAGAATTCAGATTCCATCCACAACACTAAAGAAGGTTTCCAATAATTAAGAAATTTTTTAATGATTAACGGATTATCTTGAGGAGTAAATTGATGAAAAATATTTTTATCTGTGATTTTTTCAGCAAGCAAAGCAGACGTTTTGGTGTTTGTTGTAAGCAATATTTTTGTTTTTGGTTTAATTTTTCTAATTTTTTTTATTAATGAAAGTGTTGCAAAGTATTCCCCAATGCTAGAAGCATTAATCCAAATTAATTTACCTTTTGGTCTTTTTTTAGATGAAAAAGCAAATCTTTCCTTAATTCTATTGTTAATTTCTTTATTCTGAAAAATTCTAAAAATAATTATTATTAATATTATTGGTAGAAAAATTACTGATAGAATTTTATATATAAGAATTAAAAATTTAGTCATTTATTTTTTATTCATACATAACAAATAATCGTTATGTTTTACAACATAAATTACTATATTACATTTCTAAATATTAAATAATGGGAAACAATTTAAATATTTCTATTTTTGGTTTAGGTTATGTAGGCCTTCCGTTAGCGATAAAATTATCAAACTATTTTAATGTTTTAGGATTTGATAAAAACAAACAAAGAATAAAAGAATTAAAAAATTTTTTAGATAAAAATAGTGAAGTTAATTCCAAGGAATTAAAAAAAACAAAATTAAAGTACTCTACAAATATAAAAGATTTAAAAAATTCAAATATTTTTATTGTAACCGTTCCAACCCCAGTAACTAAATCTAACCAACCAGACCTCAAACCATTATTGGAGGCTTGTAAAGACATAGGAAAAATTATATCAAAAGGATCTACAGTAGTTTTTGAAAGTACAGTTTATCCTGGTGTTACAGAAGAAATTTGCGGACCTCAAATTAAAAAATATTCTCGTTTAATTCCTGGAAAAGATTTTTATTTAGGATACTCCCCTGAAAGAATGAATCCTGGTGATAAAAATCATTCAATAGATAAAATAATCAAGGTTATTTCAGGAGATTGTAATAAAACAAAATTAACATTAAAAAAAATCTATGGAAAAATTAATTCAGGCAAAATTTTTATAGCTAAAAATATTAAAACTGCTGAAGCGGCAAAAGTGATTGAAAATACCCAAAGAGATATAAACGTTGCTTTTATAAATGAAATAACAAAACTTTTTAAAAAAATTAATATAAGTATTTTTGATGTTTTAAAGACAGCTGAAACAAAATGGAATTTTTTAAATTTTCAACCTGGTTTCGTTGGCGGTCACTGTATTGGAGTTGACCCATATTATTTATCTTATTTAGCAAAAAAGAAAAAAACAGAATCAAATTTAATTCTTTCCGGGAGAAAAGTTAATAATAATTTTCCTATATTTCTGGCTCAATACATAAATCAATGTATTACTAAAAAAAATAAAATTTTAGTTTTAGGTTTAACTTTTAAAGAGAATGTAAGTGATTTAAGAAATACAAAAGTTATAGACTTAATAAAATCATTAAAGAAGAAAGGTCATAAAGTTTTTGTAAATGATGAGTGTGCACATAAAAATGATGTAAAAAAAATGAATTTAAATCTTACCCCATTGTTTAAAAAAGATAAGTACGATACGATTATCTTAGCGGTAGCCCATGATAATTATAAAAAATTAAATTATTCTTTTTTTAAAAAAAAGTTAAATAAAAATGGAAAAATTTTCGATATAAAAGCAATTTGGAAAAATAAAAAATTCCCAAAAACTATAGATTATATAATTCTTTAAAAATTTACTTTTAAGTTTTTAAGAGATGAAAGTATTTTTATTTTAAAAAATTTTTTAGGTAAAAAATTTATTTTTTTTTCTTCTTCTTTTCCATAACCTGTGAGCACAAGGAAACCTTGTTTTAAACCTTTAGAATTTGCAGCTTTTAAATCATTAATTTTATCTCCAACCATCCAGGATTTTTTTAAGTCAATTTTAAATAGTTTTTTTGCTACTACAAACATACCCCCATTAGGTTTTCTACATGGATGATTTTTATGTCTATATTTACCCCTTGCTAATGGGTGGTGAGGACAAGCTATTACACCATCAATTTTTGCATTTTTATTTGATAATTCATTAATGATTTTTTTTTGAATTTTGACAAAACTATTCCAAGTCTGTAGCCCAAGACCTATTCCTCCTTGGTTGGTAATTAATATTACAGGAATTTTTTTTTTATTACATTCTTTAATAATTTTATCGGACCCATTTATTAATTTTGCATCTTTTGTTTCCATAGTATAATCTTTCCAATCAATTAAAACTCCATCTCTATCTAAAAATAAACACGGCGAGTTCTCAAAAATTTTATTTGAAAGTTTTTCTGCCCATATATTTTGTTTGTTAATTTGTTTATATTTCATGATAATTAACTTTAATATTTATATTTTATTGAGTGATAAAAAATCCAATTAAAATCTTTCTTTTTCTTATTTTTTTCTTTTATTCTGACAGTGTTTTTTGTTTTAATTACAAACCTATACATGAATTTGAAATTTTTCGTAATAATAAAAAAATAGGTTTTCATAGGTTATCTTTCCAAAATATAGAAGATAAAATGGTTGTAAATACACAAATTGAAATGGTTGTTAAACTTGGAATAATACCAGTTTTTAAGTACTTTCACAAAAGTAAAGAAATTTGGTTTAATAATCAATTTATTGAAGCAGAAACCACTACAAGAAAAAATGCTAGGAATTTTAAATTTTCAGCAAAAAGAAAAGATAAAAAAATAGAGATAAAATCTAGAGGAAAAGTTTTTATGGTTGAAGGTGATAGTTTAATTACGTCTTATTGGCATCAAAAATGGTTTAAAAAGAAAATATTAATTGATAGTCAACATGGAAAAGAAAGACTAATAAATGTTGAAAAAAAAGATTTTGAGCAAATTAAAACATTAAATAATACTATTTTTGCACAAAGATATAGAATTCTAGGAAGACAAAATAAACCAAATGGAAAGAAAATAAATACTGATGTTTGGTATGATGATAAGGGCAGGTTAGTTAAAATTAAGCTTTATATAAGAAACTCCTTGATTGAGTATTTTCTTGTAACTAGATATTAATTTTTTATAATTTATTTGATGAACAAAAAATTAAAGATATTTTTGCTAACTCTTGTATTTGCAATTACAACAGGAAGTATCTATGCATTTGATAAAAAAGGTAACACTTCCTTCATTACTGAAGTAAAAACAGGAATTGTAGCTCATGATGCCGGTATTTTTGGAAGACAAAAAGAAGAAGGATTAGATTCTACATTTGAATTTCTTTTTAGAGAAATAAATTATAATCTTTTTTGGCTAGGTAAACCAAGACCACATATTGGAGCAACAATAAATATGGGCGGTGATACAAGCCAAGCATATGCAGGTGTGACATGGGACTATAAATTACCAAAAAGAATGTTTTTTAATTTTAGTTGGGGTATGGCTTATCATAATGGTGATACAATTCATGATCCAAATAATGTTCAAACAGATAAAAAAGAATTAGGATCAAATCTTCTATTCCGTGAAGCTGTAGAACTTGGTTGGAATTTCTATGGCCAAGATTCTATTTCATTAAGATTTGATCATATTTCAAATGCAAATCTTTGGGGCGAAGATACAAACGAAGGTCTAGATACATTTGGAATTGTCTATAGTTATCGTTTCTAAAAAATATTTATTTAATTGAATATTTCTTCATTAAACCATTTTGCAACATCATAAATATTATAGTTAAAGGTAAGAAACCAAATACTTTAAAAGAAACCCAAAAATCTGTTGAAAAGTTTCTCCAGATAATCTCATTTAAGATGGCCATTGCTAAAAAAAATAAGGACCATCTTTTTGTTAGTATATCCCATCCTAAATTGTTTAATTTAATTAAGCTTGATAAATAAATTTTTAAAAAATTTTTTTTTAGTTTTAAACCTAAAAATAGAAAAGATGAAAATAACAAATATACAATTGTTGGTTTTAATTTAATAAAAGTTGGATCTTTAAAAAAAATGGTTAGACCTCCAAAAATTAAAACTAAAAAAGAAGTTATTAAAAGAGGCGTGGAAACTTTTTTTAAATGTAAGTAGCTAACTACCAATGCAATTAAAGTTGTTATTACAAATATTTTAGTGGCAACAATTATTCCATATTTTGCATTTGCTATAAAAAACAATATTAAAGGAATAACTTCAATAAGTGATTTTATTATTGATTTTTTTTCTTCCATTATATTTTATTTTTCTAAACCCATAAGGCTTTTAGCAAACTCCTCAGCTTCAAAAGATTGTAAATCTTCAATTTTTTCTCCAATACCAATAGCATGAACAGGCAAACCAAATTTCTCAGCAAGAGATAACAATATACCACCTTTAGCACTCCCATCTAATTTCGTAACAATAAGCCCTGAGATTTCTGCCATTTCTTTAAAAATCTCGACTTGACTTAATGCATTTTGACCAGTTGTAGCATCCAGTGTTAATAAACAGTGATGTGGACTTTCAGGATCTAATTTTCTAATTACTCTAATAATTTTTGCTAATTCTTCCATTAATTCTGTTCTATTTTGAACTCTTCCAGCAGTATCAATAAATAAAACATCTATATTTTTTGATTTGGCCTTTTGGAGCGCTTCATAAGCAAGACCAGCCGCATCAGATCCTTGGCTTCCTTTTACAAAATCTGCATTTGATCTTTCAGCCCAAATTTGTAATTGTTCTACTGCTGCTGCACGAAATGTATCACAGGCTGCTATCATTATTTTTTTTCCTTCATTTGAATATTGATGTGCAAGCTTACCAATTGTTGTAGTTTTTCCAGTCCCATTTACTCCAACAACAAGAACAACAATAGGTTTTTGAGTATTATCAAGAACTAACGGTATTGCTACTTTTTCTAGTGTTTCTTCAATTTTTTTTGCCAAAAAATCTCTTACTTCTTCTGGTTTAATATTTTTATCAAATTTCTCATTAGCTAATTCAGCAGTTAATTTTTCAGCAGCTGTAGGTCCCAGATCAGCCATTATTAATAATTCTTCTAAATCATTTAAAGTTTGAATATCCAGCTTTTTATTAACAAATATTTTTTTTACACCATCAGAGATTTTTTCAGATGATTTAAATAAACCAGTTTTTAATTTTTGAAACCAACTTTTCTTTTTTTCTGGATCTTTTTCAACTTTTAGTACATCTTTTATTTTTTCTTTTTTTTTAAATAGGCCAAAAAAACTTCTTTTCTTTTTAATAGGTTCTTGAGCTAATTCTTCGGTTTTTTCTTCTTCTTTAGGAATATCCGGTTCCAGTTCCTTTTTATTAGTTTCTATTTTTTTAACTATTTTTTCTTGTCTTGTTTTTTCAATAGATTCTAAATCTTTTGTAGGAATTTTTTTTTTTATCTTGTTAAGAAGACTATCTTTGATTCTGGTTAACCAACCCATTACATTACCTGGGAAATTAATTTTCCATTAATAACATTTTTTCCTCTGACCTCAACAATTTCACCAATTTTATGTTTGGTTAAAATTTTTATCGGAACAAAGTTTTCAGAATGTCCTTCTGTTTCACTTTCAAAAAGAACTTTGTGTTTTTTGTTAATTTGTTTTTTTAGAAATCTTTGTATTATTTTATTTCCTTCCAATCTTAAAATTTTTGCTCTTTCTTTTATAATTTTGTTTGGAATTTGTGGCATTTTTGAAGCTGGGGTATCGGGTCTATTCGAGTATGGAAAAATATGAAGATAGGTTAAATCACATTCATTTAATATTTTTTTACTATTAAGAAACATTTCATTAGTTTCAGTAGGAAAACCAGCAATGATATCTGCTCCAAAAACAATATTGTTTCTAAACTTTTTTATATTATTGCATAAATTTATTACATCTTCGCGCGAATGTCTTCTTTTCATGCGTTTAAGAATAGTGTTATCTCCAGATTGTATGCTTAAATGTAAATGAGGCATAAGTCTTTCTTCATGATTAATTATATCGATAAGATTTTTATCAATTTCTATAGCATCTAAAGATGAAAGTCTTAATCTTTCTAAATTTTTTACTTTTTTCAATATTTCTTTGACTAACTTTCCTAAATTGGGTTTGTCATAAAGATCATTACCATATGATGTAAGATCTACTCCTGTTAAAACTATTTCTTTAAAACCTTTATTTAAAAGTATTTTTATTTGTTTACAAATTTTTGTTACAGGGACACTTCTACTATTTCCTCTTCCAAAAGGTATAATGCAAAAAGTGCATCTATGATCACAGCCAGTTTGAATTTGAATGAAAGCTCTTGATTTTTTATCAAAACCTTTGATAAAATGATTTGCCGTTTCTTTAACTGTCATAATATCATTTACTACAATATTAGGAGAAGTGTTATTTAGCAGATTTAAATATTTTTCAAATTTAAATTTTTCTTCATTTCCTAATATTAAATCCACTTCATCCATTTTTTTATAATTTGTAGGATTAATTTGCGCTGAGCATCCAGTTACAATAATTTTTGATTTAGGATTTTCTCTTTTTAATTTTCTAATTTTCTTTTTAGCTTGTTTTTCTGCTTCTTTTGTGACTGCACAAGTATTTATAAAAAAAATATTCTTAAATTTTTTTGAATTAATTTTTTCCTTTATGACTTGAGAATCAAAACTATTAAGCCTACATCCAAAAGTTATAACATTTTGATTTTTCATATTAATTAAAAATAATTATTTAAAATTCCTTTTTTTATAGTTTTTGTTGGACCCGTCATAACAATATGTCCATTTTTTTTATACTCTATTTTCAGTTTTCCACCATCCATATGGATATAACATATTCTTTTATTAATTAATTTATTTTTTATTGCTGCAACAGCTGTAGCTGAAGCCCCAGTTCCGCATGCTTTTGTAATACCGACCCCTCTTTCCCAAACTCTAAGTTCAATTTTGTTATTTTTTAAAATTTTAGCAAAATTAACATTAATTCTTTCAGGAAATAAATGATTTTTTTCAATTTTTGGACCTACTTTTTTTAAGTTTATTTTTTTTAAATTTTTCACAAAAAAAATAATATGAGGATTACCAACATTAACTAAAGCAGGTTTAATATAACTATCTACATTAAAATTTATTTTATTAATATTTATTTTTCTTTTTAAAGGTATTTGTTTCCATTTAAAATAAGCTTTGCCAATATCAACAGATACTTGGTTATTCTTAGCTAAAAAAGCATTTAATAAAGTTGATTCAGTTTCTAAAGCAATTTTTTTTGTTTTATATTCTTTCATGAGTAAAAAAGCTACACACCTTGTAGCATTACCACATGCTTTTGTTATGCTCCCATCAGAATTATAAAATTTTATAAATGCTGAAGTTTTTTTTTTCTTTGGTTTTTCTATTATTACAACTTGATCACAACCCAACCCTTTTTTTCTATCCGAAATTTTTTTTATATTTTTTTTGTTTAAAAAAATTTTTTTTGTTCTTGCATCAATGATTATAAAATCATTTTTTAATCCATGCATTTTTATATAGTTAATAATCATTTTTTTTATTTATGAATTTTTTTTTTATTTAACATATATAATCTATAATTAAGTAAAAAAATATGTTTAAAAATTTATCTGAAAGACTAACAGGGATCTTTGATAAATTAAAATCAAGAGGATCTCTAACAGAAACTGACGTGGATCTAGCTTTAAGAGAAGTAAGAGTTGCGCTTCTAGAGGCAGACGTATCTTTAGAAGTTGTAAAAGAATTTCTAGAAAAAGCAAAGAGGAAAGCTCTTGGATCAAAGATTGTAAAAAGTGTATCTCCTAGTCAGATGGTTATAAAAGTTGTTAATGATACTCTTAAAGAAATACTTGGTAATAAAGAAGAACCAATAAATTTAAAGACAACACCGCCTGTAATAATATTAATGGTTGGTTTACAAGGATCAGGAAAAACAACTACAAGTGCTAAAATTGCTAAAAAATTAAAAGATAAAGATAAGAAAAAAGTTTTAATGTCTTCTTTAGATGTTCAAAGACCAGCAGCTCAAGAACAGTTAGCTACATTGGGAAAACAAGTAGATGTTCCTACAGTTGAAATTATTAAAGGAGAAAAACCAATTAAAATTGCTGATAGATCCCTAGATCAGGCGAAAAAGGGAGGTTTTGATGTTTTAATTTTAGATACTGCCGGAAGACTTCAGATTGATGATGAACTTATGACCGAGGTAAAGGATGTAAGCAAAACTGTAAATCCTAGTGAAATTCTACTTGTATCAGATGCAATGATAGGCCAAGAATCTGTTAATGTTGCAAAAGAATTTAACAATAAATTAAAACTAACTGGAATAATCCTAACAAGATTAGATGGAGATGCTAGAGGTGGAGCAGCATTATCTATGCGCTCTGTTACTGGGTGTCCTATTAAGTTAATTGGTGTAGGTGAAAAAATGGAAGCAATAGAGGTTTTTCATCCTGATAGGATTGCAAATAGAATTCTTGGTATGGGTGATGTTGTTTCTTTAGTAGAGGAAGCCACTGAAACAATAAAAAAAGAGGATGCTGAAAAGTTAGACAAAAAAATAAAAGACGGTCATTTTAGTTTAGATGACTTATCTAAACAATTAGGACAAATGAAAAAACTTGGAGGAATAAAAGGAATTCTCGCCAAACTTCCTGGTGCTAGTAAAATTCAAGACCAAATGAATAAAGCTAATATTGATGAAAAAGTTATTTTAAAACAACAAGCAATTATTTCTTCGATGACAGTTGAGGAAAAAAACAACCACAAAATTATACATGCATCAAGAAAAAAAAGAATTGCGTCAGGTTCTGGCACATCAATTCAAGAGGTAAACAAATTATTAAAGCAGTATCATACAATGTTAAAGATGATGAAAAAATATGGAAATATGGATAAAAAAACTTTAATGAGACAAGGTTTTGGTAATATGCTTCCCCCGGGATTGCAATAAAGAAAAAACATTATATATTACATTAAAATTAATTTAAAAATATATGAGCACAAGAATACGTTTAGCTAGAGCTGGTTCAAAAAATAGACCTTTTTTTAGAATAGTAGTTTCTGATAAAAGGAGTCCACGTGATGGAAAATTTATTGAGAAATTGGGCACTTATAATCCATTATTGCCAAAAGAAGACGAAAATAGAGTTTTATTTGATGAAGAAAGGGTAAAATATTGGTTATCTAAGGGAGCAACTCCCTCTTATAAAATGGCAATTTTTTTAAGTAAGTCAAACTTGGTAGAAAAACCCCCAATTCCTGAACAAACAAAAAAACATCTACCGAAAGTAAAAAAGAAAGAAGGTGAAGGAGATAAGAAAGAATCTGTAAAACAAGCCGAACCTCCTAAAGCAGACGCAAAACCAGAGGAAAAACAGGAAGAAGCACCTAAAGCAGATGCAAAACCAGAGGAAAAACAGGAAGAAGCACCTAAAGCAGATGCAAAACCAGAGGAAAAACAGGAAGAAGCACCTAAAGCAGACGCAAAACCAGAGGAAAAACAGGAAGAAGCACCTAAAGCAGACGCAAAACCAGAGGAAAAACAGGAAGAAGCGCCTAAATCTGAGAATAGTTCAGATAAAAAAGATTAAAAAAAAATTCTTTTATATAGAGAATTATTTGATACAAGGGTTATATTAAAAAATTATTAGTATGAAAATTAGAAAGTTTTACCATGAAAAAAACAAAAGAAAATTGGAAAGCCTACATCTTAACATTGTTTCCAGAAATGTTTCCAGGCCCATTGGGATATTCTATTGTTGGTAAAGCACTTGAAGAAAAAGTTTGGTCTTTAAAATTAATTAATCTTCAAAATTTTTCAAAAAAAGGTCCAAAATATGTTGATGATAAACCATACGGAGGCGGTTCAGGAATGATTATAAAAAGTGAGATAATCGACAAAGCTTTAAAAGAAACAACTAAAAAAATAAAAAAAAATTATTCTCTAGTTTTTTTAACGCCTAAGGGAAAAAAACTTAATCAAGAGAAAATTAAAAAATTTGTAAAGAAAGATAATTTAATTTTAGTTTGTGGAAAATATGAAGGTGTGGATCAAAGAGTAATAGATACATGGAAAATGGAAGAGATAAGCCTTGGAGATTATATTTTATCAGGTGGTGAAATAGCCGCTATGGGTGTAATAGATTCGTGTGTTCGTTTGTTACCGAATGTTTTGGGCTCATCCAAATCTTTAGAAAGTGAAACGTTTGAAAATAATCTTCTTGAATATCCACAATATACAAAACCAAGAAAATGGTTAGGAAAAAAAGTTCCTGAAGTTTTGTTATCTGGTGACCATAAAAAAATAAAAGAGTGGAAAAAGAATGAATCAATTAAAATAACAAAAATAAAAAGGCCTGATTTATTTAGAAAGGTTATAAAAAAATGAAAAATTTAGAAACATTTGAAAAAAAATACTTAGAAAAAATTAAACAAACAAAAAAAGTTCCTGATTTTAATTCTGGGGATACAGTAATTGTATATGTAAAAGTAAAAGAAAAAAAAAGAGAAAGAGACCAGGCTTTTGAAGGTATATGTATATCAAAAAAAAATGCTGGTATAAACTCTTCATTTACTGTTAGAAAAATTTCATATGGTGAGGGAGTTGAAAGAGTTTTTCCTTTGTATTCACCAAATATATCTAAAATTGAATTGAAAACAAAAGGTAATGTTAGAAGAGCTAAATTATATTACTTAAGAAAATTAGCGGGTAGAAAAGCAAAAATAACAGAAGATAGAGATAATCTGAAAGATATTAAAATTAAAGAAAAAAAAGAATCAATAGATAAAAAATCAGAGGATCTTAAAAGAAATACAAAGAAATTAGAAGAAAAATCTTCAGTTACGAAAGAAACTAGCAATAATAATAAAAATAAAGAAGATTAATAAATAATCACTAACTATTTAGTATGAGTGAAAATAAATCGCCTAAAACTTTATTTGATAAAATTTGGAACAATCATGTAATTGACAATATAGATGAAAGTAATTCTTTGTTGTATATAGATTTACACCTAGTTCATGAGGTAACAAGCCCCCAAGCTTTTGAAGGATTAAGATTATCTAAAAGAAATGTTAGACAACCTGATAAAACTTTTGCTGTTCCAGATCACAATGTTCCGACTCTTAATAGAGATAAAATAGAAGATGAATTATCAAAAAAACAACTTGAAGCTTTGGAAAAAAATACAAAAGATTTTAGTATATCATATTTTCCAATTGACGATATTAGACAAGGCATAGTCCATATTATTGGTCCTGAACAAGGATTAACACAACCTGGAATGACGATAGTTTGTGGCGATAGTCATACCTCAACTCATGGGGCATTTGGAGCTTTAGCATTTGGGATAGGAACCTCAGAGGTAGAACATGTTCTTGCTACTCAAACATTAATGCAAAAACCAGCGAAAAATATGAGAATAAATTTAAATGGAAAAACTCAAAAAGGAGTAACCGCTAAAGACTTAATACTTGGTTTAATCGGAAAAATTGGTACAGCTGGTGGAATAGGACATGTTATTGAGTATGCAGGAGAGGCAATTAAAAATTTATCTATGGAGGGACGTATGACAATATGTAATATGTCTATAGAAGCTGGTGCAAGAGCAGGCCTTATAGCACCAGATGAAACAACCTTTGATTATATAAAAGGAAGAAATTTTGCTCCTAAAGAAAATTGGGATGAAGCTTTAAAATTTTGGAAAAGTTTACCAAGTGATGAAAAAGCAAAGTATGATAGTGAAGAAATTTTAGAAGTTAATGAAATTGAACCACAAGTAACTTGGGGAACATCACCTCAAGATGTTTGTTCAATAAAAGGTCAAGTACCAAATCCTGAAAATGAAAAAGATCTAAATAAAAGACAATCTATTATTAATTCATTGGAATATATGGGATTAAAACCAGGGACAAAGTTAGAAGATATAAAATTAGATCAAGTGTTTATAGGATCATGCACAAATTCAAGAATAGAAGATTTAAGAGAAGCTGCAAATATAGTTAAAGGAAAACATGTAAAGATTAAAGCAATGGTGGTACCTGGTTCGGGTCTAGTGAGGCAACAAGCAGAAGAAGAAGGTTTAGATAAAATTTTTAAAGAATCTGGTTTTGAATGGAGAGAGTCAGGGTGCTCCATGTGCCTAGCAATGAATGCAGATAAATTAAAACCTGGTGAACGTTGCGCATCAACATCGAATAGAAATTTTGAAGGAAGACAAGGTAAAGGTGGAAGAACCCATCTTGTAAGTCCAATAATGGCTGCCGCAGCAGCGATTTCAGGTCATTTAATAGACGTCAGAGAATTTATTTAGTTTAATAATGAAAAAATTTAAAAAAATAGTAGGCATTGCAGCGCCTTTTACAAGAATAAATGTTGATACGGATTTAATAATTCCTGCAGAAAGTTTAAAAACAATAAGCAGAAAAGGGTTAGGAAAGGATTTATTTTCATATATAAGATTTAATGAAAATGGTAGCGAAAATAAAAAATTTATTTTAAATCAATCCAACTATAAAAACTCAAAAATTTTAATCACAGGAAAAAATTTTGGTTGCGGTTCTTCAAGAGAACATGCTGTATGGGCATTGAAAGATTTTGGAATTAAATGTTTGATAGGAACAGAGTTTGCGGATATTTTTTATAATAATTGTTTTAAAAATGGAGTTTTAGCTATTATTTTAGATTCAAAAAAAGTTGAAAAGATCATAAAAATTGTTTCTTTTTCGAAAGCTTCTGAATTAAAAATTGATTTGGAAAGACAAATTATTAAAACTAAAGAAAATGAAATTATAAAATTTGATATTCTCCCATATTTAAAAAAAAATTTATTAGAAGGTGTTGACGATATATCAAAAACTTTAGAAAAAAAAAAATTAATAGATGAGTATGAATTCGATATGAAAAAAAAATACCCATGGTTAGAAAAAAAAAATGGATAAAAAAAAAATTTTAATTTTACCAGGAGACGGTGTTGGACCAGAAACTGTAAATGAAGTAAAAAAAATAATAGATTTTTTTAATAAGAAAAAAATATTTAATGTTGAAATAGAAGAGGAATTAGTAGGAGGAGCATGCATCGATGCTTTTAAGATACCTATTAAGGACGAGACTATTGAAAAAGCAAGAAAATCAGACGCTGTTCTTTTAGGTGCCGTAGGAGGAACAAAGTGGGACAATTTGCCATTTGATCAAAGACCTGAACAAGGCTTATTAAGGCTTAGAAGTGATTTAGAATTATTTGCTAATTTAAGACCAGCCATATCTTTTGATCCTCTTATACATGCATCAAGTTTGAAGTCTGAAATTGTAAAAGGATTAGATATATTAATCGTAAGAGAATTAACGGGAGGAGTTTATTTTGGAGAACCAAGGGGTATTGAAGATTTAGGTAATGGAAAAAGGAGAGGCTTAAATACTCAAGTATATTCAACAGATGAAATTATTAGAGTAGCCAAAGTTGCTTTTGAACTAGCAAAAAAAAGAAAAAAAATTTTAACTTCTGTTGAAAAATCAAATGTTATGGAAAGTGGTAAATTATGGAGAGAAGAAGTAGAAAAATTAGGAAAAAAAGAATATCCTGAAGTAGATTTAAAACACATGTATGCAGATAATTGTGCAATGCAACTTATCCGAAATCCAAAACAATTCGATATTATTTTAACTGATAATTTATTTGGGGATTTATTATCTGATGCCGCAGCTATGTTAACTGGTTCTCTTGGAATGTTGCCATCCGCATCACTAGGTACAATTAATAATGGAAATTATTTATCTGGTTTGTATGAACCTGTTCATGGAAGTGCCCCAGATATAGCTGGAAAAAATATAGCAAATCCAATTGCTACAATCTTAAGTTTTTCTATGATGATTTTTTATTCTTTTAATAATAAAAAAATATCTCAAATTATTGATAATTCTGTTAAGAAAGTTTTATATAAGGGCTTTAGAACTGAAGATATAATGGATAAAAAATCAAAAAAAGTTGGAACAAATGATATGGGTGATTTAATTATTAAGGAGATAACAAAAAATTTTTAAAAAATGGGTATTAAAGTTTCAATATTAGGTGCAACTGGAAATGTAGGAAGAGAATTTCTATCAATTATAAAAGAAAGAAAGTTTCCAATCGAAGAATTATATTTACTTGCTTCTCCTAAATCAGAAGGAAAAGAAATATCTTTTGGAAAAAAAGTAATAAAAGTTTTAGATTTAAATAAATTTGATTTTAAAAAATGCGAATTAGTATTTTCTTCAGCCGGAGCGAAAGTTGCATCTAAATTTGCACCAAAGGCTGCAAGTTTAGGATGTATTGTTATTGATAATTCATCATATTTCAGAATGGATCCTGATGTACCGCTAGTAGTTCCAGAAGTTAATAATGAGGATCTGAAAACAATAAAAAAAAAGATTATAGCAAATCCAAATTGTTCAACTATCCAAATGGTTATGGTTTTAAAACCACTACATGATTTATTTAAAATAAAAAGAGTTGTTGTTTCTACATATCAATCTACATCAGGAGCTGGAAGACAACAAATGGATGAACTGTTTGAACAAACAAAAGATATTTTTTCAAATAATCAAATCAAGAAAAAATTTTTTACAAAACAAATAGCTTTTAATGTAATTCCACATATAGACAGTTTCTTAGAAGATGGTCAAACAAAGGAAGAATGGAAAATGCAAGTTGAAACACAAAAAATTTTGGATAAAAAAATTCAAGTTTCTTCTACATGTGTTAGGGTGCCAGTTTTTGTTGGACATGGAGAATCTGTAAATATTGAATTTGAAAAAGAAATTTCAGAAAATAAATTAAGAGAAACACTAAAAAAAAGCCCAGGTATTTCTGTTGTTGATTATAGACAAGATGAAGGATATGTAACTCCTGAAGAAAGTGCAGGCGAAGATAAAGTTTTTGTTAGCAGAATAAGAAAGGATAATACATTAAAAAATGGTATATCATTATGGATATCAGCAGATAATTTAAGAAAAGGAGCTGCTTTAAACGCAATACAAATAGGCGAAGAATTAATAAAGAAGAAAATTTTAGGAAAATGAAAAATAAAGCAAATTCAGGAAATTTTTTTGAAGATTTCTTTGTTGGTCAAGAATTAAAACATTCTACTCCAAGAACAATTTCTTCCGGTGACGTTTCTTTATTTATAGGATTACTTGGATCAAGGTTTGTTTTACATTCATCAAAAGAATTTGCAAAGAAAATTGGATTTAAAGAAGCACCAATCGATGATATTTTAACTTTTAATATGGTTTTTGGAAAGACAGTACCTGATATATCTTTGAATTCGCCTGCTAATTTAGGTTATGCTTCGTGTAAGTTTATAAAACCCGTTTATGTAGGAGATACAATCACAACCATTTCAAAGGTATTAGGTGTAAAAGAAAATTCTAATAAAAAAACAGGTATAGTATGGGTAAATTCTACTGGTAAGAATCAAAAAAACGAAGTTGTTCTTGATTATATAAGATGGGTGATGGTTAATAAAAGAAATGAGTCTAGCCCAGCTCCTAAGACAGTAATACCTGAACTAAAAGACGAAGTAAGTGTAGAAGATTTAACTATTCCTGAAAAATTAAATATGTCTAAATATGATTTTGATGAAAGCGGTTCAAAATATTTATGGGATGATTATCAAATAGGAGAAAAAATTGATCATATAGATGGAATGACGGTTGAAGAAGCAGACCACATGACCGCAACACGATTATATCAAAATACTGCTAAAGTTCATTTTAATGAACATGCAGAAAAAGAAGGAAGGCTCGGAAGAAGAATTATTTATGGTGGTCATATTATTAGTTTAGTTCGCATGCTATCTTTTAATGGTCTTAACAATGCTTTTAAAATTTTAGCTATAAATAATGGTAAGCATGTATCACCTTCTATTGCAGGCAATACTATTTATGCTTGGAGTGAAATTCTAGACAAAAAAGAATTAAAAAATAATAAAGATATTGGAGCTTTAAGAATAAAATCTATCGGAGTTAAAGATAACTTTTGCAAAGATTTTCCTTTATATAAAAATGATGATAAAGAATATAATGAAAATGTTGTATTGGAAATTGATTATTGGGTTTTAATTCCAAAGAAAAAATAAATGAAAAATAACGACAGGCCTCTTTCACCGCATTTACAAATTTATAAACCGCAAATAACTTCTATTTTGTCAATATCACATAGATTTACAGGGATAATTTTATATTTATCTACTTTTTTAATTTCTTTATGGCTATTTTCTATAGCTTTTAACAATAATTTAAAAATTATTTTAGATAATTTCTTTTATTCTAATTTAGGAAAAATTCTTCTTTTTTTTATAACATTCTCATTTACATATCATTTCTTAAATGGATTGAGACATCTTATTTGGGATTTCGGTTATGGATTTAATATTAAAAATGTTTATTTGACTGGTTTTATAATAATTATTTTAACTTTAACTATAAATATTTATATTTGGTTTTTTTAATGGTTAATTTTTTTAAAAAATTTTTTTCTTTTGGTTTTAATAAAGATGGTTTAAGTCATTGGATTTGGCAAAGAATTTCTGCCTTTTTAATGATGCTTTTATTTATTTGGATAATTTTTTCTTTCCAAGAGTTGTCAATTAATTTTATTACAGATTTTAATACCTGGATAAAAATTCCAATAAATCTAATTTTATTTATAGCGTTATTTATTCTTATTATGCATCACTCTACCTTAGGTATGTTAAATATTTTTGATGATTACGTACAATCAAAAAAAATAAAAAAATTTTTTTCTATTTTATTAAAAACAATAAGTTTTCTTATAATATTTATATCTATTTTTTCTGTATGGCATATTTATAGTGAAATTATATGAAAGGTTCTTATAAATTTCATAAACACAAGTTTGATGTTTTAGTTGTAGGGGCAGGAGGCTCAGGATTAAGAGCTTGTATGGGTGTTGCTGCTAAAGGTTTAAAAACCGCATGTATTACTAAAGTATTTCCAACTAGAAGCCATACTGTTGCTGCTCAAGGAGGTATTTCAGCAGCCCTAGGAAATGTAGGAGAAGATGATTGGAGATGGCATATGTATGATACTGTCAAAGGTTCTGATTGGTTGGGCGATCAAGATGCAATTGAATATATGTGCAAAGAAGCAATGAATTCAGTTATTGAATTAGAAAATTTTGGAGTCCCGTTTTCTAGAACAGATGAAGGAAAAATTTATCAACGGGCATTTGGCGGAATGTCAAAACACTATGGTAAGGAACAAGCACAAAGAACATGTGCAGCAGCTGATAGAACAGGTCATGCAATACTTCACACTCTATATCAACAGTCATTAAAAAATAAAGTTAAATTTTTTATTGAATATGTAGTTTTAGATATTTTGATGAGTAAAAATGGGTCTTGTGCAGGTGTATTAGCATGGTGTTTAGAAGATGGCTCCTTACATATTTTTAAATCTCATATTACTTTAATGGCTACAGGTGGTTGGGGCAGAGCATACATTTCAGCTACATCAGCATATACTTGCACAGGTGATGGAAATGCAATGGTCTTAAGAGCCGGTATTCCACTGCAAGATATGGAATTTATTCAATTTCATCCTACAGGCATTTACACTGCTGGTTGCTTGATTACTGAAGGAGCAAGAGGTGAAGGAGGATATTTGACCAATTCAAAAGGAGAAAAATTTATGGAAAAATATGCTCCTAATGCAAAGGATTTAGCTAGTAGAGATGTAGTTAGTAGATCAATAACTCAAGAAATAGTGGAAGGCCGAGGAGTTGGAGAAGAAAAAGATCACGTTTTACTTCATTTAGAAAATATTGACAAAAAGATTCTTAATGAAAAATTACCAGGTATTTCTGAAACAGCAAAAATATTTTCTGGCGTCAATGTATCTAAAGAACCAATTCCTGTTATACCAACGGTACATTATAACATGGGGGGGATTCCAACAAATATAAATGCTGAGGTCATCAAATCAAATCCTTCTGGCTCTCAAGAGGTTGTACCAGGACTAATGGCTATCGGAGAAGCAGCTTGTGTTTCCGTACATGGTGCAAATAGACTCGGATCTAATTCTTTATTAGATCTAATTGTTTTTGGTAGATCAGCAGCAAATAGATGTAAAGAAATAATAAAGAAAAAAAATAAAATGAAAAAAATTGATAAACAATCTTTAAGTAAAGCTCTGAGTAGATTTGATTTTTTTAGAAGTGCCAGAGGTTCAATCTCAACATCAGAACTTCGGAAAGAAATGCAAAAAACAATGCAAAATTATTGCTCTGTATTTAGAAATAAAAAATTATTAACTGAAGGAAAATCTAAACTTGATAATTGTTTTAAATCAAAATCAAATATAAAGACAAGCGATAAATCTTTAATTTGGAATACAGATTTAGTTGAAACTTTAGAGTTTGATAATCTTTTATCACAAAGCATAGTTGCCATTGTTTCTGCATTAAATAGAGAAGAAAGCAGAGGAGCACACTCACGAAATGATTTTCCTGAAAGGGATGATAAAAATTGGATGAAACATACTTTAACTGAAATAAACAATGATGGTAAAACCGATATAACTTATAGGCCCGTACAGTTAAAGACATTAACTAATGAGGTGAAAACTTTTCCTCCAAAGCCAAGAGTTTACTAATAAGAATCAAATGTTATATTAATTTAAAATGGTTCAGTTTCATTTACCAAAAAATTCTAAAGTTAAAAGAGGAAAAACTCACAATAAATCTGGAGGTAAAAAGTTTAATATTTATAGATTCGATCCAGAAAAAAATGAAAATCCAAAAATAGACACATTTTATGTTGAAAAAAATAAATCCATACAAATGGTACTTGATGCTTTAATTGCAATTAAAGATGATATTGATGCATCTTTAACATTTAGAAAATCCTGTAGAGAAGGAATCTGTGGAAGTTGTTCTATGAATATTAATGGTGTAAATACTTTGGCTTGTACTAAATCTTTGGATGATATTTCAGGAGATGTTAATATTTATCCACTACCACATATGTCAGTAATTAAAGATTTAGTACCAGATCTAAAAAATGCATATAAACAATATAACTCAATATCTCCATGGCTAAAATCTAAATCTAAACCTAAAATTAATAGTGAAAGAATTCAATCACAAAAAGATAGATCAAAATTAGATGGATTAACTGAGTGTATAATGTGTTTTTGTTGTTCTACTAGTTGTCCAAGTTATTGGTGGAATGGAGATAAAAATAAAAAAGATTATTTAGGTCCAGCAACATTGTTATCAGCTTACCGCTGGATTGCTGATACAAGAGATGATGCAACTAATGAAAGATTAAAAAAATTAAATGACTCAATGTCACTTTACAGGTGTCATACTATTATGAATTGTACTAGTGCTTGCCCCAAAGGATTAAATCCGGCTAAGGCAATTGCAGAAATAAAAAAAAAGGTAGCTTTTAATAAAAATTAATTTAGTTTTATATTTCCTGAAATTTTATGGTTTAAATTTATTTTTTCTATGTTTAAATTAGCTTCAACCTCTAAATTTTCATTTTTATTTATAGAATTATTAGCTAAAGCTTCTCTAACCTTTTTTTCAATTTCAGATTGTGCAGTTATTCCAAAGTTTTTTAGAAACTTTCTTATTTCTAAATTAAAAATTTTTTCATCCATTGCTTTTATAACCTTAAATGTTAGATAATTATTATTATAATTAAAAAATTAATATGTTAAGAAATATTTTAAAATTTAAAGAGCATGATGTAAAAAGAAATCATTCCAACATAGATTATGCTTTTGAAATTCAAAGACTTAAAAAGTTAAAAAATGCAGTCATACTTGCCCATGTCTATCAATCTGCTGATATCCAAGATTTAGCTGATTTTGTTGGGGATTCATTGGATTTATCAAGAAAAGCAGCAAACACCGATGCAGATACAATTGTTTTTTCTGGAGTCAAATTTATGGCAGAAGTTGCAAAAATTTTGAGTCCAAATAAAGAAGTTCTTTTACCTGATATAGATGCTGGTTGTACTTTAGAGCAATCATGTCAACCTGAGGAATTTAAAAAATTTAAAAATAAACATGAAGATCATTTAGTTATAACTTATATAAATTGCTCTGCTGAGATTAAAGCACTCTCAGATATTGTTGTTACTTCATCTAATGCAAAAAAAATTATTGATCAAATTCCTAAGTCCCAACCAATAATTTTTGCTCCAGACAAACATTTAGGTGCTTATTTAAATAAAATTACAAATAGAAAAATGCTTTTATGGAATGGTACCTGTATAGTTCATATTCAATTTTCAGAAAGAGAACTTGTTGGAATAAAAGCTGAAAGACCAAACGCTCTTTTTATAGCACATCCTGAATGTCCTGAAGCAATATTAAAACATGCAGACCATGTAGGCTCGACCTCATCTTTAATTCAATTTGTATCTCAGTCAAAGAAAAAAGAATTTATAATTGGTACTGAACCAAATGTAATCCACCAAATGAGAAAAAAAAATCCAGAAAAAATATTTATAGAAGCTCCAGGGGCTGATGGAAATTGTTCTTGTAACAGGTGCCCCTATATGGCACTAAATACCATGGAAAAAATATATCTTAATTTAAAAGACTCAAAACCAGGTATTCATTTGAGCGATACTCTTATAAGTGAAGCAAAAAAACCACTCCAGCGTATGCTTGATATGACAAATAATTAAAAAAAGTTTCCAGAAAAATGAAATTAAATAAAAAGGAAATATCTGATTATGTTCAGAATTTTCTTAAAGAAGATAAATCAAATGAAGATATAACATCTAAATATTTTATAGGTAAGAAACAAAAGGCAAGAGCATCTTTTTTAACTGAAGAAAATATAGTGCTAGCTGGCAATAATATTGTTTTATATATCTTTAAAAAGTATTGTAGAAATTTTAAATTAATATCCAAACTAGAAGATGGAAAAAAAACAAAAAAAAAAACAAAAATTTTAGTTTTAGAGGGAAATGCAAGAGATATTTTATCAATTGAGAGAACAGCCTTAAATTTATTACAACATCTTTCTGGAATAAGTACTTTAACGTCAAGATACTTTAAAAGAATTAATTCTTCTAAGTCTATTCTTCTTGATACAAGAAAAACAACTCCTGGTTTAAGAACACTTGAAAAATACGCAACTTATATTGGTGGGGCAAAAAACCACAGGCTAAATTTAGCTGAACGATTTATGATAAAAGATAATCATCTGCTTTTAAATTCAAAAATTTTTGAAAAGATTAGAAAAATGAAAACAAATAAAAAAAACAATGTAATTATGGAATGTGATAATTTATATCAGGTAAAAAAAGCAATTCTTTTAAAAATTAAGTATATTTTATTAGATAATATGGATATTAAAAAAATTAAAGAAGCATGCAAATTAATAGGAAAAAGCGCAAAAATAGAAGTTTCTGGGGGTGTAAATTTGCAAAATATTAAAAAAATTTCTAATATTGGTGTAAATTTTATTTCTGTTGGATCTATAACTCAATCAGCTTCAGCAGCAAAGATATGTTTAGAATTAAAAAAAATTTAAAATAAATGGCTACAAAAATATCATTAATAGGCGCAGGAAATATAGGTGGAACTATTGCATTGTTAAGTGCAATAAAGAATTTAGGTAATATAGTTTTAATTGATA
>Ga0315338_1001190_pt1 | contig 36443 bp, 28 predicted proteins | sample ASW8metaG_FD_204518 | JGI IMG/M metagenome (GOLD analysis project Ga0315338, IMG submission 204518) | Ammonia-oxidizing marine archaeal communities from Monterey Bay, California, United States - ASW #8 | ecosystem: Environmental > Aquatic > Marine > Coastal | place: USA: California | collected... | reverse complement strand
CCAGACCGGAAGCGGCAAACAGGCTGCGGCCCATATCTTCGCTGACCCAGCTTTCCACCGCCGCAAATGTTCCCGTACCGGGTTCCCGCGCCAGATCCAGCTGCGAGCCGGACCAGGAGCCCGACACTACATTCCAGCCATAGGAGGCCGGTGCCGTCTGGTGGATGATGATCACGCCGGCAGCGCCCTGACGCGCGGCTTCTTCATACTTATAGGTCCAGCGACCGTAATACGTCATCGCCCGGCCATTGAACATTTCGCCATCCGGATTGGCATAGCCTGGATCATTGATCATCATCACGACGGTCTTGCCCGTCACATCCACGCCGGCATAATCGTCCCAATCATATTCCGGGGCGACAACGCCATAGCCGACAAATACCAGCTCACTGTCGGCAATCGCCACCTCACTCTCTGAGCGCTTGGACCAATAGACGACGCTTTCACCCGACGTCAGCCCCATTGAGGCACCATCATTGAAGACGTCGAAGCTGGATGCGTCTTCATCCAGCGTGATCTCAACCAGCGGGACCGGCTGAAAATAGCTGTCGCCATTGCCGGGTGCCAGGCCGATACGGGCCATTTCATCGGCAATCCACTGGCTGGCCGCAATGCCGCCCGGTGTCGCCGGTGCCCGGCCCTCAAAACTGTCATCCGACAATGTGGCGATGCGCGCGCGAAGATCGGCTTCGCTGATCAGGGCCATTGCCATATCGGCCTCTGTTTCCGGCGCCGCTTCGGTGTCGGAGGCGGTCTCCGTGCACCCGGCCAAAGCCATACCGCCGATGACGGCGCTCGCGATAAATTTTCTCATGTCGAATTTCCCCAAACTCTTTTCTCGACCCGCCCTCGATTTGCGTGCCGTTTCGTGGCACATCCTGCATCTGCCGGGCTTTCACGCAAGCGCCACCGCGCATTGCCTTGGAAGAATTGGCATTTGACCAGGCATGATGTTCGTTCATGTCTGGCGGGGAGAGCGCGGCTTCGGTCGTGAAACATGTGTCGGGGAGACAATATGGCGGACGCAAATAGCACCGATGTGCAGGACGATAAGAAGCCGAGTTCCGGATACAGCAACGTGGTCATGTTGCTATTGTTTATTGTTTACACTTTCAATTTTCTGGACCGCCAGATCATTTCAATTCTCGCCATTCCTATCAAGGAAGAGATGGGTTGGACCGATGAGCAAATGGGGCTTTTGGGCGGCATAGCCTTCGCCGTCCTCTATTCCACCCTCGGAATTCCCATTGCTGCACTTGCCGACAAAATGAACCGAACCTGGATCATGACGATATCGCTCTCTGTCTGGAGCGCGTTCACTATGTTGAGCGGCATGGCCCAAAATTATACCCAACTATTCCTTGCTCGGATGGGCGTTGGCATTGGAGAGGCGGGGGGTGTCGCTCCGTCCTATTCTTTGATCACAGATTACTTCCCTCCGGCACAGCGCGCCCGAGCGATGGCGATTTTTTCACTCGGTATTCCGGTTGGTTCGGCCATTGGGTTTATAGCGGGTGCCCATATTGCCGCTGGGGTGTTTTCTGACGCTTTTGATTGGCGAACGGCATTTTTGATTGTCGGTGGGGCTGGGCTACTGATTGCACCGATTTTCAAACTGGTAGTACGTGAGCCTAAACGCGGGAGATTCGATACCGTCAAAGCCAAGCCCGCGCCAAAAGAAGACACGCTGCAATCATTTAGTCCTGAAAAAATAGAAGTATTGTCGATTGTCGGGGCGATCCTTCTATCTCTGCCCAGCGGTCTTGCTCTTGCGGGGCAAATTCTCTTCGGTGCAGCGACTCCGCAATCCATGCCGCTTTTGATCGTATCCATTCTAGTTTCGGCTGTCGCGGGTTGGTTTGGTGGGCGAAATTGGGGCAAAATGCATGAGCTCAAGCCCTTGCTACTGAGCAGCGCAGGCCTATTTCTTCTGCCTGCATTGGTCGCCTGGTTGCCCCTTGTTTGGGGGGGGGCAGATGGCGCCGTTTCGAACGCGGCGCTTTGGATCGGGCTACAACTTGGTGCCGGCGTATTGTTCAGTCTGTATTTCACCTACATGCGAGATTTCATGTCACTCGCGATGGATAAGCCCGCCTTCTGGTATCTGATATTCGGAGCCTCGGCATCATCAATGATGGGATACGGCATCTTCTTCTGGCTGCCCGCGTTTTTTGCGAGGAGCTTTGGTCTGTCGCTCGTCGAAACCGGTTGGACAATCGGTGGCGTCATTTTCTTCGCCGGGGCGCTCGGAATCCTTTTTGGCGGCGTTATGGGCGATTGGATGGGGAAGCGAAAAAAGTCCGCATTCGCCATTGTTCCCGCGATCGCATTTTTGGTGACCGTGCCGTTCTATTGGGGGGCAGTTCTCTCATCGTCCGTCGTCATCGCGATCGCATTATTTTTCATACCGGTTGCACTTGGCTTGGCGTGGCTTGGGCCAACGCTTTCAGCGTTTCAACATATGTTTCCAGTCCATATGCGGAGCCGGGCATCATCTATCTTCCTGTTGATCAACAATCTACTGGGCATTGGTGGAGGTGTGTACGTTCTGGGCAAAGTGTCGACGGCGTTGGCACCTACATTCGGCGAAGAATCACTTCGCTACTCAATTCTCATAGGTTCGCTATTGTACTTTGTCGCGGCTGGATTGTTCTTTATAGCCTCAAAACACCTCGAAAAGGATTGGCATCGCGATACCGATGACTGACAGCTTTGCCGACCACTTCCATGCCACACCCGACGGCCCACGCCTTCATTATCGCGACTATCCGGCTGTCGGTGACAGCACTGGAGCGCCGGTGGTTTGCCTGCATGGGCTGACGCGGAATGTGAAAGACTTTGAGGATCTGGCGCCGATGATCGCCGCGCTGGGGCGGCGGGTGATTGTGGTGTCGATGCGGGGGAGGGGCCGGTCTGACTACGATCCGCAGCCGGAACGCTATCAGCCGCTGACCTATGCCATCGATTTGACCGGCATGCTCGACGCGCTGGCACTGGAGAAAGTCGTGTTCATCGGCACATCCATGGGCGGACTGATCACCATGATCCTCGCCTCCACCATGCCCGAACGCTTCGCCGGCGCCGTGATCAATGATATCGGCCCGGAAATCAGCCAGGCGGGCCTGGATCGCATCATGTCCAATGTCTCAAGCCGTGATCCGGCGGCAGGTTGGGACGAGGCCGCCCAGCGCACCAAGGACGCCAATCTGGCGACTTTCCCGACCCGCACCGACGACGCTTACTGGGACAATTTCGCCCGCAAGACCTGGATAGAGATGGACGATGGCCGCCTGCGCCTCGACTATGACGGTGCCATTATCGACCAGATGGGCGGCAATGAACCGCTGCCAGACCTGTGGCCCTTCTTCAACGCTCTAAAAGATATTCCAACCCTCATCATCCGCGGCGGCATCACTGATTTGCTGACCACCGAGACCGTCGCAAAAATGCGCGCGGCAAAGCCGGATTTGCTGACGGTCAATGTGCCGGATGTCGGCCACGCCCCGTTCCTGACAGAACCGGAAGCGTGGGCGGAGATTGAAGCATTGCTAAAGCGGGTGGATTAGCGGCGTTAGCCAAGCCAACACGCACACCGTCATCCTGACGAAGGTCAGGACCCAGTTTATAAAGAGTTTGCGTGGATAGGCGACGGACCATCAGCGCATCACACACCAAGGCCCCGCCCTACAAACTAGGTACTGACCGTCGTCAGCATGACGGTATGCGGGGCGTGAGTTTGTGGTGATGATTAGTCGAAATGATTCCACTCATGGATGGTTTCAAACCAATCCTTCCAGTCCAAATTATTCTCTTCAATCAGATTAATCTTCCACGCCCGATGCCAGTTCTTCAGACGCTTTTCGCGCGCAATCGCCGTATCGAACGTCTCGTGGAATTCATACCAGACGAGCCTGTGTACGTTGTATTTGCGGGCGAACGCTGAACCCTTGCCCTCTCGGTGCGCGATCATCCGGCTGGCGATATCACCCGTCACGCCGATATAGAGCGTTCCGTTTCGTCTGCTGGCCAGAATGTAGACGCACGGGTGCTTCGCCAAATTATATTCCGCCAATAAAACCGTCATGCTGACGAAGATCGGTACCCAGTTTGTTAGGCCCGGCGGATGTTAGTTCGCGCCGTGTTTGACGCTCCACTTCAATTGGTCCCCGCCATATAAACTGGGTCCTGATCTTCATCAGAATGACGGTATATACACACGTATAAAGTGTAAAGATAGAAAACGCGTTAGTCCAACCGACGTTTCACCACGTCAACACTCGGCTTTTCATTCCACACAACCCGTTCACCGCCATCGCCGCTCATATCGGCGACGCAGATATTGCCCGTTTTCACCTTCACATCCGCCTCTACGCCGCCGAGTGCGCCATACATATAGCGCAGCACGCCATTGGAGGTCAGCACTAGGGCCAAGCCATCCGTCGCGGCGGCGTCCTGCATGACAGACAGGGCGTTGGCTTTCACCACGTCCTCGGCGGGGCTCCAGTCGGAGCCTGCTGGGCGCTTGTGGTGGGTGTTCCAGGTGGTGTGCGCTTCCTGGCCAAATTCGGCGATGATTTCGTCGCAGGACTTACCGCCCCAGGAGCCGTAATTGATCTCCTTGAGGCGTTCATCGATCTCGATTTCGCCGTCAAAGCCGATCAGTTCGGCGATAATCTCACAAGCCCGACGGGTGCGGATCAGCGGGCCGGTGATGATGCGGTCCAGCGTGATCCCGGCGTCCTGGAGGGCGTGGCCAAGTGCGGCGGCCTGGGCCTCACCCTTTTCCACCAGCGGGTAATCCTCACCAGCGCCCACCCAGACCACCTTGTCGCCGGGACCAAATGTATTGCCGTGACGGGCCAGAAGCAGCTTGCTCATGCGACCAGCTCCCCCTCTTTTTCGATAATGCTTTCCACCACCGGCACATCATCTGGTGCGTCCACAGACCAGGCCGAGCGACCGCGATAATCGGTCAGCACGATCCGGATTGGGATGGCGTTTTCCAGCGCCCGCAATTGCTCCAGCGATTCGGCGCGTTCCAGCGGCGAGGGCTCAAGCGAGACGATTTGCTCCAACGTATCGCGGCGATAGCCGTACAGGCCGATATGCTGATAGGTCGGCGTGCCGGCCTCGGGATGGCGATGGAAGGGGATCATGCCCTTGGAAAAATACATCGCATCCATGTGTTTGTTGAATACGACCGTGGTGCCACCGACGATGCCGCGTGATTTCATCTCACGCATACGGTCGGCCGTCTCAACGGGCATCTTCACGGCTGGTGTTGCCATTTGAAGCGTCGCGTCCTTGCTCATGGCGGTGGCGATATCGCCAATCACCCAGGGCGGAATCAGCGGCGCGTCGCCTTGCACATTGACCACCACATCTGCATCCGCCTTGAGTTCACGCACCGCAGCCAGCGCGCGTTCCGTGCCATTGCGACAGGCCGGATCCGTCATCACCGCTTCGCCGCCAAAGCCGCGCACCGCGTCGATGATGCGCTCATCATCTGTCGCCACCACAACCCGGTCGACACCAGGCGCCGCCCCGGCACAGCGCCAGACGCGCTCCACCATGTAGCGGCCGGCAATCCTGGTCAGCGGCTTGCCGGGCAGGCGGGTGGATCCGTAGCGGGACGGGATGACAGCGATCACAGACATGGTTGTTTTTCCTTGCTTTGCGTCCGCTTTTTCCACATTCGTGCGCCTGTGGGAAGCGTCTCGGGGCGGTGTTGGCCGACCGGCCCTGCATATTTGCCGTCCCATCTTGATGTTCAGGCGCGTGCGGCAAAGCGTGGCGGATGTTATGGGCCCTGCTAAGAAGATGCATCAATTCAAAGAAGTGACTCTGTAATGCGCAATTTTCTCTCCACCGCCGACTGGTCCCGCCCCGAGCTACAGGGCGTGCTGGACCGTGCCGCCGCCTTCAAGGACGGCGCCACCAGCCGTGCCCTCGAAGGCAAGTCGATCGCGCTTTTGTTTTTCAACCCGTCACTTCGAACCCGCTCCAGCTTTGATATCGGCGCCCATCAGCTCGGCGGCCACGCCATCGTGCTTGATGCCAAGGGTCAGACCTGGCCGATGGAATTTACAGATGGCACCGTGATGGACGGCACAGCGGAGGAGCATGTCCGCGAGTCGGCCCGTGTCCTGTCGCAATATGTTGACCTGATCGCCATTCGCTGTTTTCCGGATTTTGTAGACTGGAAGGTCGAGCGCGAGGATCCGCTGATCACCGCCTTTGCCGCGCACGCCACCGTGCCGGTCATCAATATGGAAACCATCGTCCATCCCTGTCAGGAATTGGCGCTGATGCTGGCCATGCAATCTCGGCTGGGCGATGTGGCGGGCAAGGAATTCCTGCTCACCTGGGTGCCTCACCCCAAACCACTCAACACGGCTGTGGCCAATTCCGCCCTGCTGATCGCCTCCAAATTTGGCATGAATATCCGCATGCTGATCCCCGACGACGTCTATCGTCTCGACGAGCGCTATATGGGCGCCGCAGAAAACTTTGTCGCCGAGGGCGGTGGGTCGCTCAAGGTCACCACCGACGTGAAAGCGGCCTATGACGGCGCTGATGCGGTCTACGCCAAGAGTTGGGGCGCACTGCCCTTCTTTGGTCAGTGGGACGGTGAGGCACCGTTCCGGGCGAAGGGCGCAGACTTTATGATCACGCCGGAGAAAATGGCGATGACCAATAACGCCGTCATCAGCCACTGCCTGCCCATGCGCCGCAATGTGAAAATCGCCGATGCCGTCGTCGACAGCCCCGCCTTTATAGGCATTGAGGAAGCCGGTAATCGCCTGCACGTGCAAAAGGCGATCATGGAAAATTTGGCGGGCCAATCATGAGCAATAAGGCCACTTCCGAAGTCCGCCAGACCATCGTGCAATTGCTGTCGCATATGCGCGATGGCAAGGAAATCCGCGAGTATTTGCACCGCTTTTCCGGCGTCGAACAGGAGCGCTTCGCCGTCATCAAGGTCGGTGGTGCGGTGATCCGGGATGATCTGGACGGCCTATCCGCGGCACTGGCTTTTCTGCAAACGGTTGGCCTCTCGCCGGTCGTCGTGCACGGGGGCGGACCCCAGCTGGACGAAGCCCTCGCCGGAGCAGGCATCGCCACCGAGCGCGTCAACGGACTGCGTGTCACCCGCGATGCCGCCATCCCAATTATCCGCGAAACCCTGACCAGCGCCAATCTCTCCCTGGTCGATGCCATCCGCGATTGCGGGGGCCACGCGGCCGCCATCCCGTCGGGCGTTTTCGAAGCCGAGATCAAGGACGAGGCCGCTCTCGGCCGCGTTGGCGAACCCAGTCGAGTGCGTCTGGAATTGGTCGCCGCGGCCGCGCGGGCCGGTCAGGCACCGATCCTGGCCTGTCTTGGGGAGACCGCCGATGGCCGCCTCGTCAACGTCAATGCTGACGCCGCCGTGCGGGCGTTGGTGCAGGCCCTGCAGCCTTACAAGGTCGTCTTCCTGACCGGCACGGGCGGCCTGCTCGACGCGGCGGGCGAGATCCTGTCCTCGATCAATCTGGCGACGGATTTCGAAGAATTACTCCAGGCCGACTGGGTCAATGGCGGCATGCAATTGAAGCTGGAAGAGATCAAGCGCCTGCTCGACGACTTGCCGCTGTCCTCCTCTGTTTCCATCACCAAGCCCGCTGAGCTCGCCCGTGAACTGTTCACCCATGCCGGCTCAGGCACGTTGATCCGTCGCGGCGAGCGTATCTTGGCCGCTTCATCGATGGATGAGATAGACGTGCCTCGGCTAGACCAATTGGTCAGCCAGGCGTTCGGCCGGCCAACAGTGGCCGGGTACTGGGACAGTTTGCGGATGGAACAGGCCTTCATCACAGAAAACTATCGCGCTGCCGCGGTCACGACTCGTCTCGATGATTGGGTCTATCTGGACAAATTCGCCGTCCTCGACGACGCCAAGGGCGAGGGGCTGGGCCGGGCGGTCTGGCATCGCCTGGTCGAGTATGCGCCGAAGCTTTTATGGCGCTCGAAAACAGACAATCCGGTCAATAGCTTCTATTTCGCAGAATGCTCCGGTGCAGTGAAGCACAATGACTGGACGGTGTTCTGGCGAGGCGAGATGACGCCGGCTGATGTCGATGCTGCCGTGACCAAAATCTTCGCGCTACCTGCTACTCTTGAGCCAAAATCATGAGCGCGGCGAAAATCGGTCTGGTCGGCGCCCGCGGTCATACCGGCCGCGAACTGATCCGACTGATCAGCGCCCGCGACGATATGGAGCTGACCTTTGCCAGCTCCAGGGAATTGGGCGGAAAGCGGATCACCGATGTGGCACCGGAAGCCGACCCAACGCTGCAATTTGTCACGCTGGGGCCGGATGAAATCGCCAAAAGTGGTGTTGATGCGGTCATTCTGGCTTTGCCGAACGGGGCGTCTTCCAGCTTTGTCGCGGCCATCGAGGCCAGGGCTCCGGACATGTTGATCGTCGATCTCTCCGCCGATTATCGCTTCGATACGGAATGGGCATATGGGTTGCCGGAAATTCAAGGCCGCGACCACATTGCGGCCTCGCGTCGCATCGCCAATCCCGGTTGCTATGCCACAGCAGGTCAGCTGGCGATTGCTCCGATGTTGGAACATCTGGCCGGCGCCGCGCATGTGTTTGGTGTCTCGGGTTATTCCGGCGCTGGCACCACACCCTCGCGCAAGAATGACACTGAGGCGCTGCGCGATAATTTGATGCCCTACGCGCTGACGGGCCACATTCATGAGCGCGAAATGTCCCGGCATCTGGGTTGCGACATCCGTTTCTCACCACATGTGGCGGCCTTTTTCCGGGGCATCAGCGCGACCGTGCATATGCCGCTGAAATCACCGACCACACTTGAAGAAATTCGGGCGCTCTATCAGGCCTGCTATGAGGGCGAGGCGTTGATCCGCATTCGTGAGAATATTCCTGAGTTGCGCGAAGGGGCATTTCAGCCCGGCGCGGTGATCGGCGGCTTCTCGCTCAGCGCCGACGGGCACCATCTGGTGGTCGTCAGCGTGCTGGATAATCTGCTCAAGGGCGCGGCCGTGCAAGCCGTCCAGAATGTGTCGATTGCGCTCGGACTGCCGGAATAACAGCGGACGTTATTGCGCTGCGTCCACTGCCAACCAGCGTTCCTCATAGGCCGCATCACGCAAGACGCGGTTATACCCGCGCGCGTGCCAGAGCGTGAATTCGCGGGTCTTGTCGCCATCGAGTGGGATGGTGATGCTGCCCACGGCAACAAAATTATCGAAATCTTCCCGCATGCGTGCCACTTCCAGGGGGCGATGCGAGACGATTAACAAGCTGGCATCACTGCCATTTTCGAGCGGCCAGATCTGTTCGGCGTGATTGGACGGGCCGGAGAAGCGCTGCCACATCGCCAGCGGCTTGGTCAGCAGCGGCGCATAGCGCTGCGTCTGGTGGAAGACATTGCGATCGTCAAACACGACCATGTCGAATTCCTCGGCCATGCCCGCGGATGTGATGGCACCGGCCGTTTCGTGCCAGCCACGGATTCGTTTGGTGGAATTACTGGCACCGACCGCTTCCACCAGGCCGGGATTGGCGACCATGATCATCATCGTTGCCCCCATCACCGAGTGCAGGGCGATCGAGCCAAACAGTACCATCCGGCGCCATCGCCCCCCGCGCAGCAAAAAGCTCACCAGCAACAGGGTTCCAGCCACATAGGCGGCGACGGCCCAATTGGCGTGGGCCCGACTGATGAAGGATTGCACTGACACCACGATCAGGGGCGGCAATGTATATCCGGCCAGGAGAAGGGCGTTGGGCGATGTGGTGCGAAATTCCCGCAGGGTAACAGTGAGAACCACCAGTAATATCGGGAAAAAGATCAGTCCGAATACACCAAACTGCCCGACGATAAATTCGGCCAATTCCATAGGGTTGCCCAAGGATCCACCCCAATTGGCATTCGCTGCCGTATGACTAACCGTAGCGAAATCGTGGGCGGCATTCCAAAGGATGTTCGGCGCAAACAAGACCGCCGCCAGCACTCCCGCGATCAATCCATTGCGTGTGAGCAAGGCCAGCCGGGTCGGGGCATCAATCACCATCGCAATACCGGTCCCGACCAGAAAGTAGATCATCGCGTATTTGGACAAAAAACCCAGCCCGATGGCCAGACCAAGGCCCACGGCGCTCGGCCAGCCCTCGCCATCGCGCAGGCGCAGCAACGCCCACAACCCACCAGTCCAGGCACACAAGAGGAGTGCGTCGGTGGAGATGATCGAGCTGGATAGCCAGATGGCGGGCAGGGTGAGATAGGCGAGACAAGTCCAGAACGCGGTGCGCTCATCCCACAGTCGCAAGGCAATCAACGCGATAAAGCTGGACGTCGCCGCATGCAAAAATGGGGTTGGCATTCGCACCGCCCAATCTGCATCCCCAAAAAGGGAAGTCGACAGGCCGATTAACCAAGCAATCATCGGGGGTTTGGAGAAATAGCCCCAGTCAAAATTTTGCGACCAAATCCAATATTGTGTTTCGTCCGCATGCAGGGTGAGCGGGTTGATCAACAGTGCGATGATCCGCGCCATCGTGGCAATAAGGATCAAGGCGATCGTCGCGCGTTCCCACGACCAGTTGAATGGACGGGCACTTGATTCGAACTGTGTCATGACTCGTCCATCGCGCTGAAAAATGTGTAGCATTTTGGCCGCAGGCTATGCGCTTTTCGACTCCCCTCGTAAAGGGGGCGTGGATAACCTTATTGCGAATTTTGCACGAATAACCCCTGCATCTAGGTGTTTTGGTCAACCGAATGGACATATTTTGCGTTTTTGTTAACAATTTCGTTCCCACGGCATCCGAAGTGATCGGAGGCTGTAATAAAACCATCACAAATCCGTCTTGGATTCTTGTCATCTCCGTCGTAGGACCAAGCCGTTAAGTAATTTTGGGGGGCATTTCCCCCTGGTCGATTCAATTGGGGGACACATCTAGATGTCTTTGATGAAAAAACTTGCCATGGGCACAGCGACTGCTGCGCTTCTGGCCGCAGCTCCAGCAGCTGTTTACGCACAGGAAACAACGTCCGACGTTCGCGGCGTCGTCACTTCCGGCGGAGCACCTGTTAACGGTGCCACAGTCACTATCATTCACACACCGTCCGGTTCGACTTCGGTCGCAACATCCGGTGCAAACGGTGCATTCAACGGTCGCGGCCTGCGCGTTGGTGGTCCTTACACCATCACGGTCACCGCTGCGGGTTACGCGTCTCAGCAGATTGAGGGCCTTCAGCTCTCCCTGGGCGCGCCGCTCAACCTGCCTGTCTCACTTGAGCGCGGCAATGTTGATCAGATCGTTGTTACAGCCTCCGCCATGTCCTTTGGCGATCTGTCCACCGGTCCTGCTGCCCGCTTCACATCGGACGACATCAATGGTTTGCCATCGATCTCCCGTGACCCACGCGACATTGCGCGCCTGAGCCCGTTTGCAAATCTCGACTCGGAAAACTCCGACGCGATTTCACTGGCCGGTGCCAATAACCGCTTCAACTCTTTCACCGTTGACGGTGTGGCCCAGAACGACATGTTCGGCCTCAACGCCTCTGGTTTCCCGTCCGAGAACCGCGGCCCGGTGTCAATCGACGCACTGGCAGCGATCTCCGTCGAGGTGGCTCCGTTTGACGTTCAGTACAACGGCTTCGGCGGTGGTACAATCAACGCCGTGACCCGTTCCGGTGACAATGATTTCCACGGTTCACTGTACTTCTTCTCCACTGACGAAAGTCTCGTTGGCGACACGACTGAAGATGTCACACTGGGCACATCACCTTTCTCCGAGGAAACACTCGGCGGCTGGATTTCTGGCCCGATCATCGAAGACAAGCTGTTCTTCTTTGCTTCCTACGAAGAGTTCTCACGCGTTAACCCGCTGAACCGCGCCCCACTCGGTGGCCCGGCTTCCCTGAACGTTGAAAACGACGTTACCCAGGCTGAAGTCGATCAGATCCTTTCCATCATGCAGTCTGTTTACGGTCTTGACCTGACAAACTTTGATGAAGCGGATCTGGGCTCAACAGACGAAAAAATCCTCGTTTCTGTTGACTGGAACATCAACAATGATCACCGCGCGAAGCTGACCTATAACAGCTCCGAAGGTGGATCGGTTCAGGAACGTTCTGACCGTGCCGACATTGGTACGCCGTCAACCTGGTACAATCGTTCCGAGACTGTTGATAATCTGTCCCTTCAGCTCTTCTCTGATTGGTCAGACAATTTCTCAACCGAGCTGAAGATCACACAGTCATCCCAGGAAACCGGTCAGGATTCCCTTGACGGTGCCGATTTCGCCCAGTTCGATATCGATACGCCAACCGGTGGTACGGTGTCTGTTGGACCGGATTATTTCCGTCACGCCAACGCACTGTCCAACGATCTCTTCCAGGTGAAGTTGCGCGGTGAGTACATCTCCGGCAACCACATCTTCTCGTTTGGTTATGAGCACTCCAGCCAGGACGTCTTCAATCTCTTCGTCCCAGGTTCCGAAGGTTCTTACGACTTCGATTCAATCGTTGATCTACAAAACCAGAACGCAGCAAGCCTGTTCTACAACAACGCTGTGACAAACGACGAGAATGACGCGGCGGCTGAATTCGGCGTTTCCGTTGATTCACTCTACGCTCAGGACGAGCTGATGGTGAGCGATCAGCTGACCATGATCTTTGGTCTGCGCTATGATCGTTATTCTTCTGACGATGCACCGACATTCAACCCGAACTTCATGGCGCGTTACGGCTATGCCAACAACACGACCATCGATGGGCTCGACATCATCATGCCGCGGATCGCGTTCAATTACGCTTCCGACGCCCAGTTCGAAATCCCGTTTGCTGATCTGTCCGTCAACGACATCGGCTTCCGCGGCGGCTTCGGCCGTTTCTCGGGTGGTAACCCGCTCGTTTGGATTTCCAACAGCTTCTCCAATGACGGTGTCAACACAGACTCCATCTTCATCGGTGGCGGCCTGGCAGGCGTAGACGCATTCAACCTTCCAGTTGCTGCGACCACAGGTCTGGTTGCTGGTGATGGTTCCGTTGCGGCCCTGGCTCCAGACTTTGAAATCCCAAGCGTCTGGCGTGCGTCCTTCGGTGCGGATGTCCAGTTCGACATGTTTGGTTCCGAAGACTGGCAGTTCACCTTCGACATTCTGTACGATACGCAGGATGCCGCGACATTCTTCTCCGATGCCAATTGCCCACTTCTGGGTGCGTCGGCTGTAGACGGTCGTCCGATCTACAATTGTGAAACCGCCCGTCAGGACATTGTGATGAGCAATGTGGATGAAGGTAATGCCATCATCACCACATTCCAGCTGTCCAAGGATTGGGACAACGGCTTCTCGCTCTGGATGGCCTATGCCAACCAGGACGTAACCGACGCCCATTCCGGCACATCATCGACGCAGACTTCCAACTATTCGGATTATGCGACCTTTGATCGTCAGAACCCGAACAATGCGACCTCCAACTACGAAATCGAGCATGACTGGAAACTTCGCGCTTCCTGGCGTCACGCTTTCTTCGAAGATTATGAGACCCGCGTTGAGTTGTTCATGAACAGCCGTTCTGGCCGTCACTTCTCATACACTTATGGATACTCAAACGGACTGGGCAACCAGTACCGCAACCAGTCAGCCTTCGGTATTCATGAGAGTGCTGCCGATGATGAAGGCACACTGTTCTACGTCCCAGAAACCGATGCGAGCGGCAATGTGACGCTGACATCTGATCCAAACGTGACGTACACAGCTGGCTTCGACATTGCAGGTCTGAACAGCTACCTGCACTCAACAGGTCTGATCGGTTATGCCGGTGAGATCGCGCCACGTAACGAGTTCGATAGCCCATGGTCGACACAGTTCGATCTGCGCTTCCAGCAGGAATTCCCAGCCTTCTTCCCGAATGGCGCACGCGGAATCTTCTACATGGACATCGAAAACCTCGGTAACCTCCTCAATAGTGACTGGGGTCGTTCTGAAGGTGTTCGTTACGAATACTTCCAGCCTGTCGTAGAGCTCTATGACATCAATGGTGCTGGTCAGTATGTCTATGACGACGCACGTGGCGTTCCACACTCTAACGAGAACTCGATCCACCGCTCTTCACTGTGGCAGATCCAGTTCGGCGTCCGTTACGAATTCTAAGACGACGTAACTTACGTGAAATGATTGAAGGGCGGCTCTCGGGCCGCCCTTCTTTTTTGCCCGAAACTCGGCGAGGGCGTGGTCGCTCCATGACATTTGCGACAGAATCGCATTTCCCCCTATCGCAACACCAAATTCCCGCGCTATCGTTCCGACCCGGATCATCGACCCGGCCACCAAGTCTCGCGGAGTTGCCTCTTGATCAGAGTTTTGACCCTCACCAGCCTGGCACTGTTTCTATCTTTTTCAGGCCTGCCCACACCTGCCAAGGCACAACAAACTCAAGTGGGGTCGGCTATCGCCGCGCCCTTGCCGGAATATCTCGAGACCTTCCGAACCCGCCTTGAGCAAGCCGCCTCCGATAATCGCATGGTTGGCCTGGTTGCCGCCGTAATTCAGGATGGCGAGCCCGTGCTTGTCTTCAGTCACGGCGAAGCGGTCGCCGGGCAAGGCGAAGCCGTCACCCCGCAAACCCTGTTTCGCGCGGCTTCGGTGTCCAAGACTTTCACCGGCACATTGCTGGCCATGCTCGAGGAAGACGGCGTGATCGATCTGGACGACGATATGCCGACGGACGTGCTGACACTGGATGGCACGCGTCCGCCGACTTTGCTGGAAGTGGCCAGCCACCGGACCGGATTACCCCCCAATGCCTATGACAATGACCTCGAAGCCGGTCAAAGCGTGCAGCGGATTCGCCAGCGTCTGTCCGGCGTTGATCTGATTTGCCCGGTCGGTGATTGCTACAGTTATCAGAATGTCGCTTTTTCAACGGTCGAAACCTTGGTCGAGCGGGCGACAGGGCAAGGTTTCGATGATGTTGTTTCGCAACGGATTTTCGCGGATTTTGACTTCCCGCGCGCCTCACTCGGTGTCCCCGATTTGCAGGCGGCAGATGCCTGGGCACGCCCGCACCGTGGTTGGCGTCGCACTGGCAATACCGCTGGTAACCCCCGCACAAATTACGACCGCCTCCCGTCCGCGGCGGGGGTGAATGTCTCACTCGAGGACATGATTGTCTGGGCACAGCTACAATTAGGGTCGCGTCCCGGCCTGTCGCCAGACGTCAGAGATCGCGCCCATAGCCGTTTTACCAATACCGTTCGGGAAACGCGCCGTTTGGGGGATCTGCGCCAACGCATTGATTCAACCTGGTATGGGCTTGGCTGGCGGATTTATGATTGGGGCGATCGCACGATCGTGATGCATTCCGGCTATTTGTCCGGCTATGGCGCGCAAATTGTACTGGAACCGGAGACCGGGTTCGGATTCGTCGCGCTGTGGAATTCCGATAATCGATCGGCCTGGTGGTTATGGCCGACCCTGATGGATTTGCACACTGGAGATGGCGAAGGCAATTGGCTGGATTCTGTCTCGCTGGACTAGCGACACATTAGGCGGCCAATTTGTCCTGACGAGACCGGTTTTTGCGTGACGGCGTGGCCAGCCCGATGAGCAAGGCAATACCTATGGCCGGCCAGCCAAACGCGATCGCCTGACCGGTTTCACCGATCGTGAGGCTGTATCCCGTCGCGCTCAACCCAGTCACGAAAACCAGGGCGGCGGCAATTTTCATGGAAAGACGCAAGCTCATCAGCTTCTCCATTCAATTCCCTATCACCGCGATAATCGCACAAAACGGCTAACGCCATGTTGTGCGTTTCATGACAATTGTTTGTATTTTCCCAAAGCAGGCTCAACCACCCATAAACGCTCCGCGAATTCCGTCGAAGATAAATTGCGTCGCCAGCGCCGCCAGAATAACGCCCAGAATTCGCGTAATCATCGCGGCCATGGAATCGCCGATAAAGCGCATCACGGGACCGATCAGCAGGAAGACGATCAGGCAGATCAACAAATTGAGTCCCGCACCGGCCAGCACCACGCCCTGCTCCCAAGCCGAGCTGGTTTGTGACATGAAAAGCATTATCGATGCGATCGCGCCGGGGCCGGCCATCATCGGAATCGCCATCGGAAACACAGAGATGTCTTCCAGCGTGCCGGAGATGGATTCGTCCTCGTCTGAAATCCGGTCGGCGCGCTCCTCGCGGCGTTCCGTGCGCTTCTCGAAGATCATTTCCAGCGCCATCAAAAACAGCAAGACGCCGCCCGCTGCCCGGAACGCGTCCATGGAAATATGCATGGCGTCGAGTAGCCAGCGCCCACCAAGGGCAAAGCCCAGCAGCACGCCGGCCGCCGTCAAGACGGACTTGATCGCCATCTCGCGGCGATGTTTTTTTGGAGAACCCTCGGTCAGGGCAGCAAAGATCGGCGCCACACCCGGAGGGTCAATGGCGACAAAGAAGGTCACGAAGGCAGTGATAAAGAGTTCAAGCATGGCAAAATCCTGACTATGGCCCCCCATATCCCTGCGATCATCGCGCGTCACGCAAAATATTCGCGGCTGGGATCAATTCGATTATGCGCGAATGCATGGCAGCGGCCGAGAATCGCTATCCGAGGCCAAGTCATCATGCGTCATCATCATGCCTTGCCGCGGCACAGCTACGATTTACACCGGAATAAATATTTCATTGGTCCGGTCAAAAAGCCGGCAATATTCCCGATTCCGGTGTGTTTTTGCAGGATTGCGTGTGACGCAATTCCTACAGGTAAAATCATCGTCATCGCTACTGTGATTTTGGCATCGTTTTAGGCTTGTCACCGCCTGCTTGGCAGCTTAGGGCATCCCGGTGTGGGTGTGTTAACCCTTGGGGGAGTTTCCATGACGACAGCGACCAAATCCGTTCCGGCCATGCAGGTCGAGAATGCACGGATGACGTTCGGCACCACGCAGGCGCTAAATGGTGTGGATCTGACCGTAGAAAATGGTGAGATGGTGGCCTTGATTGGCCCATCTGGTTCAGGAAAATCGACTCTGCTGCGCGTCGCCGCGGCCCTTCAGATTGCCGATTCAACCAGCGGCAAGGTGTCCGTGCTCGGGCACATCATGCAGAAGAAGGGCAAGATCGGCTCCGGCGTGCGCTCACACCGCACCCGCATTGGCTTTATTTTCCAGCAATTCAATCTGGTCGGCCGCCTCAGCCTGTTCTCCAATGTGATGGTCGGCTCCCTCGGCCGCATCTCTAAATGGCGCGGGACATTCGGTCTCTTCCCGGGCGACGTTAAACAGGCGGCCATGGACGCGCTCGAGCGCGTCGGTATCGCCCAGTTCGCTGGCATGCGATCCTCAAATCTTTCCGGTGGCCAGCAGCAGCGCGGCGCTATCGCCCGCGCGCTTGTCCAGGGCGCCGAGGTGTTATTTGCCGATGAGCCCATCGCCTCGCTCGATCCGGTGTCTGCGCGCAAGGTTATGGAATTGCTGGATGATCTCAACAAGAATGAGGCGCTCACTGTCGTGGTGACCCTGCACCAGGTCGATTATGCCCGCGAATTCTGTGCGCGTACCGTTGCGCTCAATGAAGGCAAGATTGTTTTTGATGGTCCCAGCGAAGAGCTGACCAAGGAAAAGTTGATCGAGATTTATGGTCCCGAATACGAGACCGCGTTTTACGGGGGAGATGATTCATGACCCGGCTCCTTCGCCGCCTGCTCGGCGCATTCTTTATCGGTTTGACGTTTTCGCTTGCCGCTTGCTCGGCCGCCGAGACCGATGCCCAAACTCCAACACGGTCTACTTCGGCGCCGGACTATTCCGATAGCGACGCGCGCCGGGTTATCAATTTTGGTATTATCGCCACGGAATCCTCGGCCAATCTGGAAACCAATTGGCGTCCATTCGTCGAGGCGATGTCGGAATGGACCGGCTATGATATCCAACCCTTTTACGCCGCTGACTATGCCGGTGTGATTCAGGGCATGCGCTATAACAGCGTGCAAGTGGCCTGGTTCTCCAACTTTTCCGGTTTGCAGGCTGTACGCCTGGCCGGCGGCGAAGTCTTCGCCAAGGCCACCTATCCAGACGGCACACAGGGATATCACTCCGTCTTGCTGGTCCCGACTGAAAGCGACATTCAGTCGGTCGACGATATTCTTGAATGCGATGGTACGATCGATTTTGGAATGGGCGATCCCAATTCCACCTCCGGCTACCTGGTCCCATCCGCCTTTATCTTCGCGCCGCGTGGTATCGATCCGGCCGAATGTTTCAATTCCGTGCGGAACGCCAATCACGAGGCCAATGCGGTTTCGGTTGCCAACTCACAGCTCGATGTTGGTACCAATAACACAACGAATATGACGTTGTTGGCGCGCTCGCGCCCAGACATACATGCACGCCTTCGCGAAATCTGGCGTTCGCCTGCCATCGGTACAGACCCGATCCTGTGGCGTCAGGACCTCGATACGGAAGCCAAGCGCCGCATCCAATACTTCTTCATGAATTACGGCCGCATGGGCACGCCTGAAGAGCGTGCCGAGGCGCTTGAAGTCCTGGCTCCCTTGTATTTTGGCCTGTTTCTGCCGGCCTCCAATACACATCTTGACCCCATCGTTCAGCTGGAGATCGTGCGCGACCTCACCGCCGCTCGCATTGATCCCGATCTGACCGAGGAAGAGCGCGATCTGCGAGTCGCTGAACTTGAAGCCCGTCTCGCCGACGTCGAGGCCGGCAATAGTGGCCTCGTTGATATGGCGAGTTCCGCCGGAGATGATATCGAGACCACAGTCCGCACCGTCGAAGCAAATAATGAATGGCTGATGCCGGTCATGCTCGGTCTGCTTGGCGTTTTGCTGCTTGCCGGCTTGCTCTGGTTGTCTTCGCCGCGCGGCGCCGGCCCACGCGTGCCACTGATAGAACGCCTAGCCAGCGCCTTTATTAGTGCGGGTGTGGTTGTCATCCTGGTCTGGAGTTTTGATCCCGCCGATATGGATCGCTCCTATCTGCTGGTCGAAAACAGCGACGATATGGGCGATTTTATTTCCGGATTCCTGCCCGATGATGCCTCCGACGCTCAGTCGCGTGCCACCTATTGGGTGGAGTTGCGTTCGGGCATTGAAGAAGCTGTGCCGCAAATGGTCGTGACCGTGCAGATCGCCATTTGGGGCACGTTCCTGGCGATCATTGCAGCGATCCCGTTTGGTCTCTTATGCGCCCGTAATGTCGCTCCGGGCTGGGTCGTCCAGCCCGTGCGTCGACTTATGGATGTGTTCCGATCGATCAATGAGCTGATCATCGCCCTGATCTTCATTGCCGCGGTGGGGCTGGGACCTTTGGCCGGGGTGATGGCGCTGGCCGTTCATACGACCGGCGTACTGGCCAAATTGTTCTCCGAAGCGGTAGAGGCGATCGATAGCGGGCCCGTTGAAGGCATTCGTGCCACCGGTGCAACGCCGCTGCACGAGGTTATCTGGGCCGTTGTGCCCCAGGTCGCTCCGTTGTGGACGTCGTTTGGTCTGTATCGCTTTGAATCCAATGCCCGGTCAGCGACCGTGCTGGGTTTGATCGGCGCCGGCGGTATTGGCCAGATCCTGTTCGAAGCCGTGCGGGCGTTTGACTATACCCGAACAGCGGCGATCGTTCTGGTGATTGTTATCGCCGTCTCGCTGATCGACGTATTGTCGCAATTGCTGCGCAAGCGTCTGATGTAACGGGTCACGAAACTGTCATTGATCTGACACGCAGCTGTCTTGCAAATCGCCTATGTCCCGCCTCGTGGAGGTGGCGACATGGGGTCGATACCTGATTGGACACTGGAAATCACAGACATGCGTAAGTTGACACATACGACTGTATTGGCCGCCTTGCTGGCATCTGCAACTCTGCTCGTAGCACCGGCTGCGGCGCAGGAAGATGGATCCTTCCCGGCCGCGCGTTGGGACAATCCTGATAACGATAATTTTTTCAAGCTGCGAGCACGTCTCTATGCTGACGCTGCTTTCATCGACTGGAATGGCGCAGACCTGGAAGAGACGGAGCTGCGCACGGCGCGCCTCGGTTTTGAAGGGCGCTGGTTTGACTGGGCCTATAAGGCCGAATTCGATTTCGCGGGCGATGACGTCACGGCGAAAGGCATCGAACTTACCTACCGCGGCGATGGCTACTCGCTGAGTGTCGGCAATCTGAAAACCACCAATTCATTGGCCGAGCAAACATCCTCTCGCTACAGCACGTTCATGGAACGTGGCACTGCGACAGACCTGTTTAGTCTTGATCGTCGCATTGGCGGCATCTTCAGAACCGGCGGAGACAATTATTCCTTCGCCGCAGGTGTTTTTGGTGGGCGCTTGGATGATCTGTCTGATGGCCTGGACACGGATGACACATCAGCGGCCTCAGCCCGCCTGACCTTCACGCCGGTCAATGACGACAATCTGGTCTTGCACTTTGGTGGCTCCATTCGCACGTTGGAATACGGTGATAGCGGCACACGCGTCCGCGCCCGGCCGCGCTTCCACACGACCGACCGGATTGTGACGGCCGACTTCCGTCCTGGGAAGCCGCTCGGACAGGCCGACTCGTCCACATTGTTTGGCCTGGAGGCGGCCTTCGTCTCCGGCCCATTCCATGGCCATGCCGAATATATGACCCTCGAAGTCGATGGTCCTGCCGGCGACCCGGGCTTTGATAGCGCCTTTGTCAATTTCGGTTGGTTCCTGACCGGCGAGACACGGTCCTATCGCGCCTCTTCCGGAGCCTTTCGCCGCACATCACCTGCCAATCCGGTTTCCGAAGGCGGGATGGGCGCATTTGAACTGGCGGTACGCTATGACACATCGGACCTCAACGACGTCGCCGCGGGCGATCTGACAAGCTGGACGCTGGGCCTCAACTGGTATGTCGAATCCCATGTCCGCGTAATGGCAAACGTAATCGATGCCGAACTCTCCGCACCCGGCGCCCCTGACATTGATGTTTCTGGCGTCCAATTCCGCGCCCAGTGGGATTTTTGAGCGGGCTCTAACTCGCCAGCTTTACTTGATTTACGGCCCGCAAACGCAGGCCCACGTCTGAAAGGACATTTGAAATGAACAAATTTGCTCAACTCGGTGCCGCGCTTTCCGGCCTCGCTCTCGTCTCCGCCGCTGCGCTCGCGCAAAGCGGTGAACGTATCCACATCGTTGGTTCATCGACGGTTTTCCCGTTCTCGACAGCGGTGGCCGAATCCTTCGGCGCCAAAACCGGCCATCCAACACCGGTTGTCGAAGCCACAGGTTCGGGCGGCGGATTGCGCCTGTTCTGTTCCGGAGTGGGGTCGACCTATCCCGATATCGTCAATTCCTCGCGCCGTATGCGGGCTTCGGAATACGAATTGTGCCAGGGCAATGGGGTCCGTGAAATCACGGAAGTCATGATCGGTTTTGATGGCATCGTTATTGGCGCGGCCGATAATGGCCAGGATGTGCTCGAACTTACACTTTCACAGCTCTGGCTCGCTCTCGCCGCTCAGACACCGACCGACGACAGCTGCTCCAGCTTCGAAGACAATCCCTATGTCCGCTGGTCAGACATCGATGCCTCTTTGCCAAACCAGCGTATCGAAGTTTTTGGTCCGCCTCCCACATCGGGTACCCGCGACGCTTTTGTCGAATTGGGCATGGAGGGCGGCGCCCGCCAGATTGAATGCATGGATGCGCTGCACGATAGTGACCGAGAACGTTTTGACGGATTGGCCGTTCGCATCCGTGAGGATGGCGCCTGGATCGATGCCGGCGAAAATGACAATGCGATCGTACAAACGCTCGCCAACACTCCAACCGCGTTTGGCGTGTTTGGTTACTCCTTCCTCGACCAAAACTCCGACCGCGTCGTTGGCGCGATCATTAACGGCGTCGAGCCGGAATTTGATGCGATTGCCGAAGGCGACTACCCGATCTCTCGCTCTCTCTTCTTCTATGTGAAAAATCAGAACACCGTTTTGGTTCCAGGTCTGGCCGAGTATGTGGCCGAATTTACCTCCGAAGATGCCTGGGGAGAGTTTGGTTATCTGTCCAGTCGCGGCCTGATCCCGATGCTCGATGATGAGCGGGCTGAAGCGGGTGCCCGAGCCCGCGCTCTGACGGCGATGACCGAGGCGCCGGAATAACGGTTACACACTTAAAGACTGCCAACGAAAAACGCCGCCCTGATGGGGCGGCGTTTTGCATTTGATCTCTATTCGGACGTCTTGCGACGACGCAGGCGCTTCCAGAAGCGACGGCGTTCCGGCTTCGGTTGGGGCTTGAGATTGACGACAAAGTCGATCGCACACTGTTTCCAGGAATGCTTTTCCGCATGCGCACGGGGTGCGGCGCGATCAATTTCGAGGCAATCCAGACAGGCTTGGCGAATATCGTCATTGATGAAGCCGCCGCCAGAGCCGGGAATGATGTCCTTGGGGCCGTGAGCCGGGAAGGCCGCAACCGGCGTGCCGCAGGCCATGGCCTCCAGATTGACCAGACCGAATGTATCCGTCCAGCTCGGGAAAACAAACACATCGGCGTCGGCAAAATGTCGGGCCAATTCGTCACCAAATTTGGATCCGGTGAACACAGCGTCGGTGTATTTTTTCTTCAGCTCTTCCAGCAGAGGTCCGTCACCGACAACCACTTTGGTCCCCGGCAGATCCAATTCCAAAAAGCATTCAATATTTTTCTCGACGGCAACCCGGCCGACATTGATCCAGATCGGGCGCTCCATCCCCTCAAACAGATCCTCGCCATTCATATGGCGTTTGTCCGGGTTAAATAGCTCAACATCCACACCACGCGCCCACGGCGTGAGATTTTTAAAGCCCCGCGCCATCAAATCGTCGCGCATTGACGGGGTCGTCACCATCATTCGGCCGCCGGAATTGTGGAACCAGCGCATGAAAGCATAACCCACGGCCGTTGGAATGAATTTGAACCGGGCATTGATGTATTCGGGCAGTTTGGTGTGATAGCTCGTGGTGAAAGGCAGCTTCCACTTCAGGCAGAGACTGCGTGCCGCCATACCAAGGGGGCCTTCCGTGGCGATGTGGATCGCTTCCGGCTCAAACTCCTTGAAGCGTCGTGCGATGTCCTTTTTGGCACCCAGGGCGATCTGGATGTCGGGATAAGTCGGCAGCGGGTAGGTCTTATACCCCAGTCCGGGATGGATGATTTCTACTTCGTGGCCCATCTCCCGACATTCCGCGATCGTGCGGGTCAGGGTGCGCACCACACCGTTCATCTGTGGCTCCCAGGCGTCCGTCACCAACATGATGCGTTGCGGCCGCTCTGCAGGCAAATTATCGGAATCGGCGGAATCGGTGTGATCCTCAGATGCGGACCCGGCTTGTTCTTCAATGGTGGACACGGTGTTTCCAGTCATGTTTTGAAACTTTTTCCTGCTGCCTATTAGCGCAAATGACGCCGGGCGCGAAGGGTCACAGCACACTGGACTTGCGAAGCGCAAAACTCGGTATCATTGTCCGGCGCAAATTCTTGTCTGGGAGAGCGCCCTAGCTATGATTACAAAGTCTCGTGATACGATCAAATGGGATGAACTAGATTCCGCGAAATATGCGGATGAAGACTCGCTCGTTTCTACGTTGGCTGAACGAACCGGTCTGGACGCCGCCGCGCGGGATCGAATCCGTGATGGCGCGATCGACCTGGTCAAGCGCGCACGTGAATCCAAACGCCAGCGCGGTTTGATGGAATCATTCCTCCAGGAATTTGGCTTGTCCAACAAGGAAGGCCTGGCTCTAATGTGCCTGGCCGAAGCCCTATTGAGAGTACCCGACGCTGGCACAGCGGACAGGCTGATTGCCGAAAAGATCACGAGTGGCGACTGGGGCGAGCATGCGGGCAATTCCGAAAGTTGGCTGGTCAATGCCTCCACGCTCGGCTTGATGCTCACCGGTTCAATCATCGATGTAGAGAGTGATGCGCGTGCCAATCCGATGGAATATGTCCGCAAGCTGACCCAAAAAGTCGGCGAGCCGGTCATCCGCGCTGCTGTCATGCAGGCCATGCGCATTATGGGCGAACAATTTGTGCTGGGTCGCACGATCCAGGAAGCGCTCAAGAATGCGGCACGCGGAGAGGGTGCCATGGGCTCGTTCGATATGTTGGGTGAAGGCGCGCGCACCGCGGCCGATGCCCAGCGCTATCATCGTCGCTATATGGACGCCATCGAAGCGGTGGGCGCGGCGCGCGGTGAGGGGCCGATCGAATCTGTTCACGGTGTCTCGGTGAAATTGTCTGCCCTACACGCGCAGTATCACGCCGTGAAACAGGCACGCGTGATGGATGAGCTCTATCCCATGGTGCTCGAACAAGCCCGGGCAGCGAAAGCGCACGATATTGGTTTGTGTCTGGATGCCGAAGAAGCAGATCGGCTGGTTTTATCGTTGCGGATCTTGGAGCGACTCGCCCGCGAACCCGACCTTGACGGTTGGGGCGGGCTCGGACTGGCAGTTCAGGCCTATCAAAAGCGTGGCCGTCTGGTGATCGAAAAACTGATCGCGCTGGGGCGCGATTGCGGGCGCCGCTTTCTGGTGCGTCTGGTTAAGGGCGCCTATTGGGATACCGAGATCAAGATGGCCCAGCAAATGGGATGGTCGGATTTTCCGGTCTGGACCACCAAGCCGGCCACCGATCTCAATTATCTCGTCTGTGCCCGCATGATGCTCAGCGCACCGGAGGCGATCTACTCACAATTTGCCACGCACAATGCGCATTCTTTGAGTGCTGTTCGGGAAATGGCCCAGCAAGCGGGTGTCGACAGTTACGAATTCCAGCGCCTTCACGGTATGGGAGACGCGCTCTATGCCGCCGCGGCTGACGCCTATGGTGAAAGGGCTGTGCGGGTTTATGCGCCCGTTGGCAGTCATGAAGATTTGCTGCCTTATCTCGTGCGTCGTCTGTTGGAAAATGGTGCCAATACGTCCTTCGTGCATTCCTTCCTGGACCCGGATGTGCCGGTTGAAGATGTGGCACGCGGCCCGTTCGAGAAAGCTATCGACATCAAACGTCACCCTTCCATTCCGGCGCCGATGGCGCTTTACGGAGATGATCGCATGAACTCCACCGGTACAGACTTGTCACAGACCGCCGTATGTGAGCGCGTTGCCAGCGCTGTGAAAGCCCTCCACGCCAGCCTGCCAATCTCGGCGACGGCGATGATCGGTGATACGGCCAGTACCGGCCCCGCGCAGGCGATCACCAATCCGGCCGATCGTTCAGCAATTATTGGACATATCGTCGAGGCCAGCATCACTGATGTCGACACCGCCTTCCAATTGGCCGAATCTGCCCAGCCCTCCTGGGACCAATCAGGTGGTATTGCGCGCGGTGCCATCCTTCGCGCCATGGCGGATGCAATGGAAACGGATACGGACCGTCTGATCGCCCTGATGGCGCTGGAGGCCGGTAAGACATTGGAGGACGGGATCGCGGAGGTGCGCGAAGCGGTCGATTTCTGTCGTTATTATGCCGCCCAGGCCGAACGTGAATTCAACGAAGATACGCGCCTGCCAGGGCCAGCAGGCGAGACCAATCATCTGGGATTGAAGGGGCGGGGAGTCTTCGTCTGTATTAGTCCGTGGAATTTCCCGCTCGCCATCTTCGCCGGCCAGGTTGCGGCTGCCCTGGCAGCAGGAAATACCGTTCTGGCGAAGCCGGCCGAGCAGACTCCGCTGATCGCCTATGAAGCCGTCAACATGTTCCGCAAAGCCGGATTGCCCGACAATGTCTTGCACCTGTTGCCCGGACGCGGTGAAACCATTGGTGCCGCGCTCACCACTGACCTGCGCACGGCCGGTGTCGCCTTTACCGGATCAACCGAAGTCGCGCGCCTGATCAATCGCTCACTGGCCGCCCGTGATGCCGCCATTGCGCCCCTGATCGCTGAGACCGGTGGTCTCAACGCGATGTTTGTCGACACCACGGCCTTGAAGGAACAAGTCGTCGACGACGCTGTCATGTCCGCCTTTGGTTCCGCCGGTCAACGCTGCTCGGCCCTGCGAATCATATTTGTGCCAGACGATGTCGCCGATGACTTCATCGAGGGACTGGCCGGCGCGATGGATGAGCTGGCGATCGGTGACCCGACGAACCCCGCAACAGATGTCGGCCCGGTGATCGATGAAGAGGCGCGGCTGATACTCGAGCGTCATATGGAGCGCATGCAGGCTGAAGGACGTGTCATCAAACAATTGGACATCGGCACCCTGGCCAACGAATCGTCTTTCTACGCGCCGGCTCTGGTGGAAATTCCGTCTATGGACCTGCTGGAGCGAGAGGTGTTCGGTCCGATTCTGCACGTTATAAAATACAAGCCGAAGCAGATCGACGAAATTACCGCCGCGCTCGCAGCGAAGGGATACGGTCTCACACTCGGCATCCACTCCCGTTTGCAATCTTTCCACAGCCAAGTTCAGTCCGCCGTGCCCGCCGGGAATGTGTATGTGAATCGCAACATGATCGGCGCCGTCGTCGGTGTTCAGCCATTCGGCGGAGAGGGCTTGTCTGGTACGGGTCCAAAGGCGGGTGGCCCTCACTATTTGCACCGGTTTGCCGGCGAAAGAACGGTCACTGTGAACATTGCAGCCCAAGGAGGAGACCCTGAGCTGCTTAATCTGTCTTGACCACAGATTCCCTTTTTGGAGGCTTGCAAATCGGGCGCTCAAACGGCTTAACTGACCGTGTTCAGTGCGGTGAGTGATTCAGTCTTTGTTAACCAAAAAAAGCACTTTCAGGCCCTTCAGACCGTTGACCTCGTGATAAGCCTTGATCACTATATGTTGGGTCAGCTGGGAACGCCGACACACTATACAGCCTTTTTAGGGTGAAATGAGCGTTAGGGGGGGATGCCTCGCGCTGACAAGTTTTTGTGCCTGTTTTGGGAGCAGCATTGTTATGACGCCACTGGATTCTGCCATCAATCAGAAGACCGATATCGACCTTCCGGCCGTCCCGGAACCAAAGCGTGGCAAGCCTCGCTCAAACGGGACAAAACACCTGCGCGTCGTCAAGACAGTGACGGTCGATCGAAGCCGGGATGCGCTGCTGACAGATTTCGGCAAGAAGACCATGGAAGATCGCTATCTTCTGCCAGGCGAAAGCTATCAGGACATGTTTGCGCGCGCCGCCACGGCCTATGCCGATGACGATGAACACGCGCAGCGTCTCTACGATTATATGTCCAAGCTCTGGTTCATGCCGGCGACGCCGATTCTCTCGAATGGTGGCGCCGATCGCGGACTACCCATTTCATGCTTTTTGAATTCCGTCAGCGATTCGCTCGACGACATTGTGGGCACCTGGACAGAGAATGTCTGGCTCGCCTCCAATGGTGGTGGCATCGGAACCTATTGGGGCGATGTTCGCTCGATTGGTGAGAAGATCGGCAAGAATGGCCAAACCTCCGGTATCATCCCCTTCATCCGGGTGATGGATTCCCTGACATTGGCGATTTCTCAAGGGTCGTTGCGCCGGGGCTCCGCCGCGGTTTATCTGGATGTGCACCATCCCGAAATCGAGGAATTTCTGGAAATCCGGAAGGCCTCCGGCGATTTCAATCGCAAATCACTCAATCTGCATCACGGTCTCAACGTCTCCGACGCTTTCATGGAAGCCGTACGCGACGACAAGGAATTTGATCTGATTTCGCCCAAATCCGGCGAAGTGGTCAAATCCATCAATGCGCGCAAGCTGTGGCAGAAAATTCTCGAGCTTCGCCTGCAGACCGGCGAGCCCTACATTATTTTCTCCGACACAGTGAACAACGCCCTGCCGGCTCACCAGCGTAAGCTGGGTCTGAAAGTGCGCCAGTCCAATTTATGCGCGGAAATCATGCTGCCTACGGGCTATGATCATAATGGCAAGGAGCGCACAGCCGTTTGCTGTCTGTCCTCCATGAATGCGACCAAATTCCTGGAGTGGAAAGATGATCCGATGATCATCGAAGATATCTATCGCTTCCTGGACAATGTGCTGCAGGACTTCATCGACCGCGCTCCACCAGAAATGGATCGTGCGGTCTATTCCGCCATTCGCGAGCGTTCCGTCGGTCTCGGTCTCATGGGTCTTCACACATTCATGCAGCAAATGAATGTGCCGTTTGAATCCGCCATGGCCAAAGCTTGGAACACTAAAATATTCAAGCATATACGGACCGGTGCCGATGCTGCTTCCGTGACGCTTGCCGAAGAGCGGGGCGCATGTCTCGACGCGGAAGAGAATGGTGTAAAAGCGCGGTTCTCGCACAAGCTTGCGGTCGCGCCGACCGCGTCAATCTCAATTATTTGTGGCGGAGTTTCGGCGGGCATCGAGCCTATTCCGGCCAATGTCTACACCCACAAAACTCTGTCCGGTTCGACAACGGTCAAGAACCCGCAGCTCGAGGCCTTACTTCAATCGAAGGGTAAAGATACACCGGAAATTTGGTCGTCTATTCTCGAACACGAAGGGTCTGTCCAACATCTCGATTGCCTGGACGAACACGATAAAGCGACATTCCGCACCGCGTTTGAGATCGACCAGCGTTGGGTGATTGAACACGCCGCCGATCGTGGACCGTACATTTGCCAGTCGCAATCGCTCAATGTCTTCCTGCCGGGTGATTCCAATAAATGGGACCTGCACATGCTGCATTGGTCTGCCTGGGAAAAGGGTGTGAAATCTTTGTATTATTGTCGCTCGAAGTCTGTGCAACGTACGGCGTATGCCGGAGCAGATTCGAAATCTGACATGCAAGCATCGCTCGAGGCAGCCGCGCCGACCGATTACGAAGAATGTCTCGCCTGCCAATAGAAAATCACCAGGCCAACATATCAGCGCCAGACACGTTCAGGACGGCTCCAAATCATGCGGGGCCGTCTGTCATTTCAGGTAAGTTTTTCCAGCTCATAATCTAATCTGGAGGATAGGCCGTAATCCAATAGACGAAATACGGTCGAATCAAATACAGTTATTCCCCTGAGAGGCGAATGCACGTGCACCCCTATGGTTAACGTGCTTGAGTTCGCAACTAGGGGGAGTTGGGACATGCGTTTGGGACGAGTCCATGAGCTGTTACTGGCAGGTGCCATCGCATTCGGTGGTACGTGTTATGTCCTGACCACCCGGAGTGACGCCGATACCAAGTGGGCATCATCCTCGCAAATGATCCAGGAGCAATTCCTGCAGGAGGGCGATGTCCGACCATTATCGCCGTCCGCCGCTCGGGTGGCTTTGACCGCCTTGTCAATGGATGCTGATCCGATCGGACGCGATTCCGTTGCCGCCTTGTCCAGCGCTCCGGCGGCTCAAATAGATTTGGGATCGGCCGGTATGCTCCAGCTTGCCATTCTCAATTCTGACTCCGGCGATATCGCCTACGACCTCTTTGCAGCGGACGCGAATTCCAACTCCGCAGTGGTCCTTGATCGCGGTCCGAGGGAAGCAACTTTGGCGGTCAATTATCAACGCCCATTCGAAACAATGGGGCGCGGCGCTCAACTGGACGTATCTTTCACGCCGCGTGCTGCTGTCAGCCTCGGCCCCGACGGTTCAGCCGCCGGTGCCGGTGCAGAAGTTCGCGTCGGCCGGTATTTGGCTGAATCACTCGCCGACAGACCCAGTTGGTATATGTTTGCCGGCGCCGATCGCCGGGCTTTGTTGTATGATCCCGCGCAGGGAACAGATTTCACCCAGGCGGTCAGTTTGACGCGGCGTGAGGTGATTGGTGATTTGCAGGCTGGCGTTGCTATGCGCATCGGCGATACAGATTTGTCCGTCGCCTATGTGCGCCGCGACTATAAGCACGTCGCCGGTGTGACCAGCTTTGATGAGACCGAAAGTTTTGGTGCGGTTTCGCTCAATTGGGCTTGGTAAAAAGCAGATATTTTACCTGTATTTAAGTGATTGAATTAGGTCACGATATTGAAGCCAGCCTGGCCTTGCGATAGATATCAACAGACAAAAGTGCTTATCCCCAGCATCTATCCCTAGACGTTTTGGTAAGCTCATACACAATATGTTGTGGGTCGCGCGTGCGCGAACTGATTCTGTTGCCTCAAGGAAATATTGCCATGTCGACCGCTGAAACCAAACTCCCAGGCCTTCTGACACCGAGCCATTCCTACAAGCCATTTCACTATCCTTGGGCCTATGAGTTCTGGAAGAAGCAACAGCAAGTCCACTGGATGCCTGAAGAGGTTCCACTCGGCGAGGATTGTAAGGATTGGGCGACCAAGCTGAATGATGGTGAGCGCAATTTGCTGACGCAGATTTTCCGCTTTTTCACCCAGTCAGACGTTGAGGTGAACGACAATTACATGGAGCGCTATTCGCGCGTCTTCAAACCCACCGAAATCAAGATGATGCTGGCCTCCTTCTCCAATATGGAGACGATCCACATCGCCGCCTACGCCCTGCTACTTGAAACGATCGGCATGCCCGACAGCGAGTTTTCCGCCTTTATGGAATACGAGGCGATGGCCGATAAACACAATTTCATGCAGGAATTTGGCGTTGAAACGGATGCGGACGTCCTGCGTACCGTTGCGATGTTTGGCGCCTTCACCGAAGGTCTTCAATTATTTGCCTCCTTCGCCATGTTGATGAATTTCCCGCGCTTCAACAAAATGAAGGGCATGGGCCAGATCGTCACCTGGTCGATCCGCGATGAAAGCCTCCATTGTGAGGGCATGATCAAGCTGTTCCACGAATTTGCCGCAGAGACCGGTGCCCTGACCCAGGAGGTCAAGGATGATATTGTCGAGTGTTGTCGCACAGTCGTCGCACTCGAAGACAAATTCATCGATCTGGCTTTCGAAATGGGCGATGTCGAGGGCATGACGCCCGACGATATCAAGCAATACATTCGCTACATCGCGGACTGGCGTCTGCAACAGCTCGAACTGTCGCCCATCTACGGCGTCAAAACGCATCCGCTGCCGTGGCTGTCAGAAATCCTCAATGGCGTCGAACACGCCAATTTCTTTGAAGCGCGCGCGACGGAGTATTCCAAGGGCGCAACCCAGGGCGACTGGCATGGCACAGACGGTGTCTGGGGCATGTTTGACAAACGCAAGACTGAGGAACCGGCCGAAGAATTGGCCGAGTAGTTTCGCCTCAAGTCTAGTCTGACGCGACCCGCCGGTAGCGCATGCGGCCAAAATCAATGCTGAAACTCCCGCTCTGTCGCACGGCATCATTGCCGACAGAGGCGAAGTCTGCGGCCGGGATGTCCTCGTCTTCGGCATTGATGGCGATATTTTCATAACGCAGATTAGCGCCGCCAATGCGCATCGTCAGTTCGCCGAGTGTTTGGACCACAATGTCTTCGGTGCCGCCGAGCGCCGTAACAGAATCGGCTCGCTCCATAAGCTGGCGTGTTTGGGGCTCGGTCAGGGCATCGACGAGACCGTGCCTGAACAATGTGCGTGAAGCACCGGAATCGAACAAAGCAGGACCGGCTATAGCATTGGTCTCGACCATCAGGCCAAGGCCCTCATCGTGCCAAAAAATTGGCGTATCGCGAATCGCCAGACGATCCACCGCGTCGCCAAGCAGCAAGCTCTCTCCCTGTTGCTCCCAGCCCATTCGGCCGAGTGTTCGGAACACTTGCAGACCAATAATGCCTTCAATCGTGTAGGCGCCGTCGGCCAGAGTCAGCATCGCGTCGGGTAGCACAAGAAACACCACATTGGAGACCGTCATCTCGCCAATCGTGATCTCGTCGGCGACGGCCAATTGGCCCGTCACATAATCTGTCGGTGTGCCAACCCGGATATTACCATCGAGAAATTCCAGCCCCGCTGTAATGGCGACGCGATTTGCGATCACACTGATTTCTGCGCCGGTATCGATGATCATATCCAAGGCGATATCGTCGCCCAATCCCACGGTCGTTCGCAGCAATTGCGCCAGATCAATGCGTGCCTCAACGCGCGTGCCGCTTTCGCCGGTCGACGTAGACGCCGGAATATTCCGTGCGACGCGCGCCAGTTGCAAAGCATCAGTGATATCGGCTCGATCCTCTTCGTCCGCGTGAGACAAAGCAAGTTCGGCGAAATAGGCGCTATCGGAATAACGCGTCTCAAGATGGGCGCGGGCGGCGAGCAGGTTGAAGCCGAATGCCAATTGCTCATCATTTAGCGCGGCGGTCAGCTGGAGCCAGTTTTCCAGAGCCAGCAGTCCATTTTGGCCTGCACCGGCCAGAACCGCTGCGACATGTCGGGAGAGCTCCATCTCCACACTTATACAGTCGGTGTTCGCGGTCGCTTCTGTCAGGTGATTGAATGCCCACGCGTGTCGCAATTCAGTGAGTACGGCATCGGTCGTGCACTCTGCGTGTTGCGCCGAACCCGGGGCCGTCAAACAGCAGGTCGCCAGCAAAGCAGCAAAAAATCCAGCCCGTCGATTACGCATACTCGTCTCCCCTTGGATCATATCAATGAAAGGGGCAAAATCGCTGATCGGCAAGGGGGAAATCGCCTTCCAATCTCCCCCCGGCCGCTGTCACAACAGCGCCGTGTTATTCAGATCACGGATTCCTCTGCCGGCGGACGCATATTATAGTGCGATCCCATCACCCGCCCATAAGCCCCGCCATTATCCACCAGGATCACATCCCCTTCGCGCGTTGGCGGCATCGGGCGTTGGGCTCCAAAGCGGTCCGCAGTCTCACATATCGGCCCGACAATCTCGGCGATATGATCCGGCGTGTCGTGCAATCGGGTCAGATTGACGATGTCATGGTGAGCACCGTACAGAGCCGGACGGATTAGGCTGTTCATCCCGGCATTGATGCCGATAAAGCAGGCATCCGGCGTCCGCTTGAGTTGGGTAACGCGGGCCAGCAATACACCGGCCTCCGCGACGATGAAACGACCGGGCTCCATCCACAGGGCATAATCGGGATAGGCAGATTTCAGGGTCGTCAGTTCGGCATCGAGTGCCCGCGCATTAATGCCTTGAGGGCCGCTCGCGTTATCCACGCCCAAGCCTCCGCCCAGGTCGAGAATTCTTATGTCAGGCATCTCACCCGCGATCTCGGCGAGGAATCTCCCGACTCGCCCCCAATGTTGCGGATCGTTTATTCCGCTGCCCGCGTGCACATGCAGGCCGACAATGCGGCAATGAGCGGCACCCGCCAGAGACTGGGCTTCCACAAGGTCTCCAGCGTGCAGGCCAAATTTGCAATCCGGCCCGGCGGTCTGCACATGCCTGTGATGGCCTTCAGGCGTTTGCGGGTTGATGCGCAAAATGATGTCATGCCCGTCAAACAATTCTGGCCAGGCTTGAAGTGGATATAGACCGTCCAATGTGAGGTGCACACCCAGAGCCAGCGCCTCGGCGTATTCCGCGCGGGCGGTGAAATTCGGCGTGAACAAGATGCGGTCCATATCCAGATCGGGGATCGCTTCGCGCGCGGCATGCACTTCGGCAATCGACACACACTCCAGGCCAAGCCCGGCCGCGTACGCAGTGCGCAAAACATCGGGGTGTCCGTTCGCTTTCATGGCATACCAGCCGCGATCCAGATGCGGCAGGTTGGCGATGGTCGTCGCGCGCACGGACACCGTTTCCAAATCATAGACATAGAGCGGCCGGTCGGGCGGGCATAGCGCCAGTAGATCGTCGCGCCGACGTCGCCACCATAATGGACGGGGATCCAGGGGCCCGGGGGATGCGTCATTCTGATCAAGCGTGATGCTGTCACCGGCATCAGAAACATTGGCCTGCTGACGGGTCAGGGTGCGCCAATTTTCTTTCAGCATCGAGCCGATCCGGGAAAGCAGGTGCTTGATCCGTTTTGAGAGCGCACACCAATCCTGCAGCGATTTCTCGCTGGTTTCACCAAATTTCAGGACGATCCAATTGTGTGCGTTCTCCATAATGTCCTCCTATGACCTTGCCGGAACGAACGGGCTCAGTAAGTGCCGCGCCGCGCCGCGTCCACGCAAAGCCGGCGCGCGCATCTGCATGGGCAAATGCCTCTCGCGCATTTACCTCGGGACGGAAATCGGGCATTAACCCCCTATGAAATCATTTAAAATCGCAAAAAATCCTGCCGAAGCGGTCGATCAGCTATCCGAGCTGTACGAGGCCTCGGTTCAAAACCTGCGCACGGCGCTTGGACAGTTTCTAGATGGGGGCAAGCCGCCCGGCGCGGATGAACGCGCAGCGGGCATATTTGCCTATCCCGAATTACGGGTGACTTATAATCCCGAAGGCCCACCACCTCCGGTCAGCCGCGCTTTCGGTAAATTCACCGATACCGGTTTGTATGCCACCACGGTCACGCATCCAGATTTCTTTCGGGACTATCTGCTCGAGCAGTTGGACCTGCTGAATGCGGACTATGAAATAACCATAGAAACCGGCCTGTCCGAGACAGAAATTCCCTTCTCCTACGTGCTCGACGGGGCCGAGGATCTGGACATGGATGCCGCATCGCCGGCCGATCTGGTCCGGCATTTTCCCTATGCCGATCTGAGCAAGATCAATGATGATGTTCCCAACGGTTTGCAGCCTTCAGAACCGGGGGGCACGCATCCGCTCAGCCTGTTCGATGCGCCGCGCGAGGATTACTCCTTGCAGCGCATCCGTCATTATACCGGCACGCCCTATGAGGATGTGCAGCAATTTATCCTGTTCACCAACTATCATCGTTATGTCGATGCGTTCAGCGCCTGGGCGATCAAACAGCTCGGCGAAGACAATGAGTATGAGAGTTTCTCGGCGGCCGGGAATGTGGAAGTCGATGCCAATACACCCAATGCCCACGCCATCGTCGAGGGCGCGCCCTGGAGACGCTTCCAGATGCCGGCCTATCACCTCAAGGCCCCGGGCGGGCGTGGCATCACCCTCGTCAATATCGGTGTCGGCCCGTCGAATGCCAAAAACATCACCGACCACTTGGCGGTTCTGCGGCCTCAGTGCTGGCTAATGATTGGCCATTGCGGCGGGCTGCGTCATTCTCAGCGCTTGGGTGATTATGTCTTGGCCCACGCCTATCTGCGCTACGATGAAGTGCTCGACGAAGACCTGCCCATGGAAGTGCCAGTGCCGCCGATTGCCGAAATCCAGATTGCGCTGACCAATGCCGTCGCCGCCGTGAGTGGTGATGATGGTGAAACGCTCAAGGGGCGTCTGCGAACGGGCACAGTTGCCACCTATGCCGACCGAAACTGGGAGCTGCGCTACGCCGCCCAGGCGCGTCGCATGAACCAGTCGCGGGCGATCGCCGTGGATATGGAATCCGCCACCATAGCCGCCAACGGGCTGCGCCTGCGTGTGCCGTATGGAACTTTGCTGTGTGTCTCGGACAAGCCATTGCACGGGGAACTCAAACTCCCTGGCGCGGCCAATCTGTTTTACCAGCGCTCGGTTTCCGAGCATTTAAGGGCTGGCATTGAAACGATCGAAATCCTAAAGCAAGACGAGGGCGCAGCCCTGCATTCACGCAAGCTTCGCAGCTTCGACGAGCCGCCATTCAGATAGGTTTCGCCATGACAACACCGCGATTGACGATTGCACCCTGGCTGGCGCGTGCCGTGCTCGAGGCGGCCCTGATCGTGTTCGCGGTGGTGCTCGGTTTTGTCGTCAATGAGTGGCGAGGTGAGGTGCAGGCTCAGGAGCGTGCGCGAGAATCACTGGCCCGGATTGCCGATGAAATGCAGGCGAATGTCGATGAGCTGGAACCGGCGCGTGATTATCATCGCACCGTCGCTGCCAGCCTGCGCGAGACCGTCGCTCAGATGGATCGTGGGGAGTTGAGCGTTCAGGGCGTGCTGATCGAAACGATGATGGCCAGTATTCCCCGCGGCGTCTCCCCGCCGGGCCTGTCCGATATCGCCTGGGAGTATGCCGCCAGTCGCGGTGAGCTGGATGTGGTGGCCTACGAGGATATTTCTCTGATTGCGCAGGTGTATTCCGTGCAGGAAGTAGGCGTCGAAACGACCTGGCGGACCATTGCCGAGACATTTTTCCGTAGCGCAGATTCGTTGCGTGAACGCGACATACGCGCCGATTTGCTCTTCATGGCGATGGCGTTCAGTGAACTCGCATCCCAGGAGGATTATCTGGTTCAGGTCAGTGGTGAGGCCATTTTGGTCGCACGTGCCGCGATCGCACAATAGAACGCCATTCTTTCTCTTGCAGCAGCTTCCCTGAACGCGTACCTGAAACCTATGAAACGCGTGACCCCCCTTCAAGGTGTGCACAATTTTCGAACATGGTCCGGATATATCGGTCATGACGGAAAACGGGTTCGTGACGGTTTTTTCCGCTCCGGCCATTTCGCCCGGTCTTCCGAGCAGGATCGTGAATATTTTGCTGGCTTGAATGTGTCGGTTGTCGCGGACTTTCGCCGTCCACGCGAACGTGAACGCGAACCATCGCCTTGGTTGGAGGCGCC
>Ga0315338_1001189_pt1 | contig 36540 bp, 40 predicted proteins | sample ASW8metaG_FD_204518 | JGI IMG/M metagenome (GOLD analysis project Ga0315338, IMG submission 204518) | Ammonia-oxidizing marine archaeal communities from Monterey Bay, California, United States - ASW #8 | ecosystem: Environmental > Aquatic > Marine > Coastal | place: USA: California | collected... | reverse complement strand
CGGGATTTTTGAAAACCAGCAGCAAAACACCAGCGATCGAGATAAACAAAGCCCTGAAACGCATGAAGGAAATCGACCATGTCTAAGCAGAAACGTCCCGGCCTGAATGAAGCCGTTATCGGCAGTAGCTTCGACGATTTTCTGCGCGAAGACGGCACTTATGAGGCCAGCCAATCCGGTGCTATCAAACGCGTTGTGGCCTGGCAATTGACCGAGGAAATGGCGCGCCAGTCTATCACCAAGGTTGAAATGGCCCGCCGCTTGAACACCAGCCGCAGCCAGCTCGACCGCTTGCTCGACCCCGACAATGACAAGGTGGAATTGGCAACGCTGGCGCGGGCGGCGAAGGCCGTGGGGCGAGAATTGCGGGTGGGGCTGGGCTGACGTCGCGCTGTCCTTGTTCCGCCAATTTAGTCTCCCCTTGCCACCGACGAGCTTGAGGCGCAGTGTTTTTGATCCACAAGCGATAGCCCTGGGGAGGGGAGTCTATGTCTGGTTTTGTTTCGAGACGTGTGCGTGGCGTTGTTACGATGGCGGCACTGGTCGCGGCCGGTGCGGTGGCCAGTGTGCCGGCGATTGCCGTGCAGCCGGTTTACGGGGCTGAGGCCTATATCGGGACGGTCCGGCTGGATTGTTATGGCGATGGAACCATTCAGCATACCGGCACCAGCAATACCATCACGATTACCGTGGTCAGCGCGGTAGGCCGGGAAACCATGACTGTGGTGCCAACCGATTCCGCCTGTGAGCCAGACGTGGTCGGATCCATTTTGACCGGAGGCGTCACCGACTATTATGGCATCTCCAAGCAATTCACTTCCTATACGAGCTATCCAGTGCAATATGTGCGGATCAGCACGAATGGCGATAACGGGTTTTGGATGGACCAGGTTTCGCTGAGCGCCGGCGGTGCCAGTGATAATTGGGGCGTCAATGGTGAGCGGGGCTATTGTTTGTCCACCGACCCCTCGGACGCAGATCGCAGCTGGCGCAATTATGTCGGCAGCCGCGGATGCCAGCGCTGCATGCAGTTTAATGTCGATGGCGGCGTGACGAGTTGTTGACGGGCTAGGGTTCGTCGATGGGGTCGGATGGTCATCAGTATCACGGTGTGTGAGGCTACTTTCTTCCCCCGCTCGCGGGGGAAGTGGGCGGCGTATGTCGGTCGATGGGGGCGAACCGCAGGTGAGGTGTGGCGACAAGCGCTACGCGCTCCCCCTCCGTCATCGCGATGCGATGACACCTCCCCCGCAGGCGCGTGAGGAAGGTGAGTTTTTAGTCGTAATAGGCTTCGCGCATCATGTCGGCGAGGTCTTGGCCGCGGTGGGCGAGGGCGCGGCGTTCGGAGTCGACTTCGGGGCCGCAGAGCGGGCGGAAGCGTTGCTGGACGCGATAGCCCTCGTTGAAATTCTCGATCATGTCGTCGCGCAGGCGGCCATTATCGGGGGCTTCCATGGACATGAGTTCGACCATGCGCTGGCGCCATTCCTGGGCGTCGAGGCCGTCGCACGCATAGGATAAATAGTGCAGCTCGCCGAGCGTGTAGGCGAGATAGGGCAGGGTGCGGCTGGCCTGGCGGCGGCGTTCACCGTCGGACAGGCGATCGCTGACCTGGCGGTTGAGATCGGCGGTCTGGCGGTCTTCTTCATAGCGGCCATTGGCGCTGCTGGAATTTCGGCCGCGATAATCTTGCGGCGCATTGGCCTCGCGTTCGCGGGCTTCTTCGGCTTCGCGCGCCTCGCGGCGTTCGCGGCGGGTCAGGCGGCGATTGTCGTTTTGGTCGCGGCGATCGTCATAGCGGTCCGGCTTGCCACCATTGCGCTGGGCTTCGGCCGGGGTGGCCAAAAGCGGCAGGGCTATCAATAGCGTCGAGGCCAGGGCGATGAGGATGGATGAGCGCATAATGGCTATCATGGCGTGGAATGTGGCACGGGAATGGCGGGCGCTGCGTCGATAATGGCGCGGGAGCGCGCGATGACATCGCGGGTCTTGTCCCAGCGTGTCAGGGTGATGGCCTCTTGATAAGGAAAGAAGGCGGCCTCGGCGGCATCATCGCCGGCGACGGGCTCGCCGCCCGTCCAGATCGCGGCGTAATCGACCAGCAGGTAATGCCAGACGCCCTTGCGGCCCTGCTGCCGGTCGGAGATGGAATCGACGACATCGATCAGGCCGGCAATGCGGGCGGTAATGCCGGTCTCCTCAGCCAGTTCACGCAGGGCGGCCTCGGCGGCGGTCTCGCCAAATTCAATCTTGCCACCGGGGATCGACCACTCGCCCTTATAGGGGGCCTTGCCGCGCTTAATCAGCAGCACGTCATCGCCGCGCCAGACAACTATGCCGGCTCCGGGGATGGGGTGTTTGGGTGGAGTTTGGTCAATGTCAGTCATGGGAATGGGTATGGCCGGGCGAGGCCGGAAAGGAAAGGGGGCGGTGCGGTGTTTAAATTTGACAAATGCCGACAGCCCGCCGGAACGGTTACCCGCAGCCCGGACAGCGTGCATGCTTACAATATCAGGCGTGCTGTGGCGTTGCGGCGCCTATTCAGCCGGCGCTTTGATGGCCTTGTACAGCATCAACACGACCGACAGGATGACCAACATCGCGGAGATGCCGAGAATGGGGCCGAGACGTTCGGGATCACCCTGCTCGCCATAGAGCAAATACAGCGCGGTCACCATCACAAGAGTGCCAATCTGGTGCAGGCCGAGCTGAATGTAGCCGAGCAGGCCACCCGCTAATTTGAAGACGCGGTAGAGCACCGCCCAGATGATCGACAGAACGCCGCCAACCAGCATGATGTGGGCGTGGGTCGGCAATTGGCCGTGATCGCCAGTGCGTCCCATATGCTCGCCCAGTGCCATGCCCGCGAGCAGCCAGACCAGTCCCACCAGTAAGTGTATGCGTTCGATTTTCATGATGCTCTCCCCAGTTGCGTTGACGTGCAGAATTTCTCGTTTCACGAGAAAACGCAAGTTGCTGGCCCGGGCGTGAGATTCTGCTAGGCTGAGTCAGATAAGTATTTGTTCCAGAAATGAGGCCAAACATGCGCGCGACGAGATCAAAAGCCCTTCGGATATTCGCTGGCCTGATCGTGGCCGCCAGTCTGAGCGCTTTCACCCATCCGACTCCCACAAATCGTGCCGAGTGCAAGGCGGATGCGGATGTGGCGTTTGAGGCATGCACTCAGAATGCGGGAACAGCGGCGGACATCGAAGCCTGTCGCGCCCAGCGCACGGAAGAGTACGATTATTGCGAACGCGTGTTTCTCAATCGCCGGTGAGGTCAAGCGGATCCCGGACCGAAACGGGCTGTACTAAACAAACTGCAGGTGAAATATTCCCGGTGATGAAGGGGATTTGTTGATGTTACTTGCACGTTTAAGACGGCAACTTGAAAATCAGAACTGGTTCGCGGTGGCGCTGGAATTTGTCATCGTGATCAGTGGTGTGGCCATCGGTTTTCAGATCACCGCGTGGAATGAAACGCGGCAGGAGCATGCGCAGGAAGAGTTGATCCTGGAGCGCTTGCGGGCGGATTTTGCAATCATTGAAAGCCGCAGTGCGGAGGCCCTCGATGCACTGACCACACGATCGGAGACCGCAAAGGCGATGAGCCAGCAAATCCAGGATGTGCCGCTGGAGCCTGGCACAGAGGCGTTTGCGTCAAGTCTCGGCGGTATTATTGGTACCAGCGTGCCCACCGGGCGGTCGGCTACTTATGTGGAATTGCTGGCCAGTGGCGAAATGCGGCTTGTTCGCTCCGAGGCTCTGCGCACCGCCCTGGTACAGTTTGATGAGCAGGTTCGCCGCCAGGAACTTGCCTATAATACGCTCTCTACGCTGGTGATCGATAATGCTGGCATATTGCTCGACATACAGGCGCTCGACGCCCTGCTGGGACCAGAGGGGCCCGCGGCCGGCGATATCCACCGCGCCGAATTGGCGGCCCAGATTACGTCCACGGATTTTCTGATCGCGGTGCACATGATGGGCACGATCAATTCGATCAATGCTAATTGGCACGCGGGGACGCATGCCCAGGCCCAGGCGGTGCTGGCTGCGCTGGGGTGAGGTTTAACCCGCCTCATACTTCCCATTCTCAGACCACACAGCCAGCTCATTGCCGGACGGGTCGGTGAAGTGGAAGCGGCGACCGCCCGGGAAGTCGACCCGGGCGCTGATCGTGCCGCCAGCAGCGGCGACGCGGTGTTCGGCGGCAACGATATCGTCGGCGCGCAGGATGAGCAGGCAGCCGGTGGGCAAGGCTGTCTCTTCCAGGCGCAATCCGCCATCAATGCCGGCATTGTCGAAGGCTTGGTATTGCGGGCCGTAATCAACGAAGGTCCAGCCGAACGCCCCGGCATAGAACGCCATTGCGGCGTCCATATCGGTGACGGGGATCTCGTTATAGTCGATTTTCAAAACCGGATCAGACATGGGCCCTCCAAGGGTTAGATGACCCTGCAAGCATGGACATAACACGAACGCAATCAAGCGAAAATCGTCAGCCGCCAGAGCTTTTTCATGCCGCCTGCTTGACCGCCAGATAAGCCATCAAGCCGACAGAAAACCATAAATAATTTCGCTGGTATGCGTGAGCGTGTGCGGGCCCAAAAACGGGCAGCCAGAATCTCGGCATGATAGGTATGGGCAGGTCCGGGCGCGGCGCGTCGGCCGGACTGGACGAACAGGTCAAGCGTTGAACGACACAGTGTAACCCGCCCGGATTGCCTCTACGGTCGCTTTGGGCGTGAGCACAGTGACCGTCTGATCAATCGGATCGAGAACTGGCTGATAGCCTCCAAAGGACCAGGCAAGGGTCTGGCCTTCTCGCATGACCAACGCGGGCTCTGTCTCACGCAAACAAAAGAAAACCCCCTCTGGCAGCGTGCTCAGCTGCGCCGAATATGTGATCTGCCGCCGCGTGCGACTGTCCACCCGATACGCATGCAGCGCCCGGTTCATGACTTGCGGTGAGGCAGGGCGGGGCAGCGCCGGATGCGCCCGCTCGAGCGCCTTCCGAAAGCGTTGATAGTCTGCCCGCCGACACGTGCCACACGGCCGATGCCCGGCGGCCAGTGCTACGGCGTCATCGGTGAAGAATAATTCGGTATAGCGATTGGGTGCCATGATCTCGCGATGCCAGCCGCGAAATTCCAGCGCACAGGACACCCAGGCCTGATGGCCCCACCGTCGCTTGCCCAGCTCGCCGTGCTCGTTATGCAGACAACCGCGATTGCCCATCAGCGTGCCGCGGGCAGAGTGAGCGACGATCTCGCCGAAGGGGGTGATGCGGTTTTGTCGGGGCATGGGCGGAGTTTAGCGCGGTCTGTGAAACGCGCGACACCCGATTATTGCGGCGTGCAAACCGGGTTCATGGCATTTGTCCGGATTAGCGCCAGAGACGCCGTCATAAATGCCCGTATCATGATATGTCCTCCGCGGGTTATCGAAGACAAGGGCTTCGGTGTGCCGGTCCGCTAGTTCGTGGCGCCCCTCGGGCCAAGGGCGAGCCTGGTTTTTTTGTGCAGCTCGCTGTCAGGCGGTTCGCTGGCGCACAGGGCTTCGGCCTGGGCGCGGTCGATGATCAGCTCTCGCTGGACGGGTTCGCCCTTGTCATTGGTGGCTTTGATCGTGATTTTGAAGGTATCGGTGGCGATCTCTTCGATGTCGATGCCGTCGAGTTCCAGATCGTCCTGATCGTCTTGCGTCAATGCTGCCTCCATGACCGATCCCCCGAAACTAGCAATTCTGGCCGGAAATTTCAATTCTGCCTAATCATTAAATTGCTGAAATAATGGTCATATATTTCTCAATTGCGCTGGGGTAGCCGTCGGTTTTTCTTAGCAAGGCCTACCGGCTTGTAACTTGACCCGCGGGGCGCCAAGCGGACTGATGTTCGCGACTTTATTCGCGGAATGGGCTGGGACATGGACAGGTTTTTCAAGATCGCCGGAGCGGTCGTATTGCTGGTGTCGGGCGGGGGCGATGTTGTGGCACAGGCGCCGGTTGCGCAGGACGTGGTGGCGCAAGAACAGGCTGGACGCGTGTTGTCGGGGACGGCGCAAATCGAGATTGCGGCGGCGATGGCGGGGCTGATACGTGAGCACTATGTCCTGGAATCGGAGGGCGAAAACCTGGCTGCTTCACTGGAAGCGGCCATTCACACACAAACCTTCGCAACACCGCGCACGGCGGCGGAATTGACCGCCGAGATTGACAGAGTCCTGCATAACATTTTTCCAGACCGGCATCTCGGCGTGCTGACGCCTGGGCGATATGTGGCGATGGTGGAAATGTTTGGCGAGCCGGAGGAGCAGGATGCGGCGCAAGCCGATCACGCGTCTGGCCACGTTCCAGCGGCATCCGCCTCTAATCACGCGCCGACTGGTCATGGACCGTCGCAGCCAAGCCCGCGCGACGGCGACGGGCTGTCTCCCCGTGATCGCGAGGCCGTCGGCCTGGCCGCACTGCACGAGATCGCCGGTATTACCCGGGTCTCCGAGATCAGTCGCGATGGGCTCAACCAGTTGGGCTATGTCGCCTTTGATCGGCTGATATCCTCGCCGCGTTCTCGCGCTGTGATCACCTCGATCCTGTCGACCTTTACCGAGAGCGACAGGATTGTGGTTGATCTGCGTAATTGTCGTGGTGGTGATGCGGATATGGTGCAATTCCTGTCGAGTTTCTTTTATGCCGAGCCGACACATCTGGTCTCTACGATGATGCGCGATGGCGCGACGCGCGAGCGCTGGACGGTACCCAATTCTCTCAGCCCTTTATTGGCCGATATGCCGCTGGAAATCCTGATTTCGGAGCGTAGTTTTTCCGCCGCGGAATCGATGGCATTCGGGTTGAGTCGCACCGGACGCGCGCGCCTGTTGGGGCAGGCGACGGGCGGCGGAGGCCACATGAATGATTTTTATCCGCTGCCGCACGGATTTGGTGCCTCGATATCCGTCGGGCGGACCTTTGATCCCCGTACGGGCGAGGGATGGCAGGCGCGCGGCGTGGTGCCGGATGTGGTGTTTGAGCCGGGTCATGCCCTGTCCGGCACCAGCGCACTCATCACACAAGAATCCGGTCGCTATGATGCGCTCGGCGCGGAGGCGCAAGAGATCTATGCGTCGCTGCAGGCTTATGCCGGAGCCTGGTACACGGCGAATGCAACGCAGATGGAGATGCTGATCGCCGAAGGTTTCCACGCTGAATATCGCGCACCGTCAGAGCTTCAGACGCGGGACCGCGCAGCACATCTGGCGGCCACTGAGGCAGGTATCGGGGTTTTGCAGCCTCTGTTTCACAATCGGATCATTCGCAATATCGCGGTCGAGGGAGATCGGGCAACGGCGCAACTGATCCTGCGCGCCACGACGCATCAAATTTCGCTGATCCGGGCCCAAACGGGTTGGCAGGTCTCGGGTGATGTTTATGAAAACAAGCGCGGACACGGATAGCGACCGGTTAAGCCTACGTCCCGTTCCGGGGTTTAAACGGGACGAAAATCACGATTTTTGACCAACCCAATACGTTTTGTGGCATAATGCATGCAGGGGTGGCCGATGAGGTCACCACTGTGTGAGGGGCGTTATGGGTCGGGATTTTAGTGTTTGGGCGGGATTAGTCGCGTCAGGTTTGACCCTGATGACGGTGATTGCTGCGGCTCTTCTGAGTGCCTCTCCCTAGCCCACAAACGACCCGGTGACCGCGCTTTGCGCCTTGCCAATCCTTCAAAAATTGTTTCGCCGGGCCGTGATCCCTGGTCGTGGGCTTTGTGCTGAGGCCAAACCTGCTTATGACCAGTCTTGATGGGGCTGGATCGCACAGGGGAAAGTCATGAGTGAGGGACGTTTGCGCGGGATACAGGCAGAGGATTTTTTTCGCTGGCGGGGCAAGGAGGTGTCACGCACGGAAAACCTGTCCGACATTGTGTTCGCCATGGCGCTGACATTGATCGTTGCCTCATCGGTGCCGGAATCCTTTGCAGCGTTGACGGAGCTTTGGCGCGAGGGGCTGGCGATCGCACTTTGCTTCACCATGCTGTTGATGATCTGGCATATCCACTACATCTATTTTCGCCGGTATGACCTGGAGGATGGCACCACGATCCTGCTCAATTCCGTCTTGATCTTCCTCGTCATGATTTTTGCCTATCCGCTCAAATTCCTGGCCTCATTCTTGGTCAATTTCTTCACCGGAGGGTTTGCAACCAACCATGCCATCGCCGAGGTGTTGACGCTGGACCAGGCCCCCTGGCTGAGCACGTTATATTCCGTCGGATATGCGTGCGTGTTTGTGGTGATCACCCTGCTCTACTGGCACGCGCTGAAGCGGGCTGATGATGTGGGGCTGAATGAAGCCGAGCGGATCCTGACGCGTGCGGCAGTGCAGGCCAATCTGACGCATGTAGTTTTCGGCGTGGTGATCGCGGGCCTGTCATTTGTATTGCCGGGAAATTGGGGCCTGATGGCGGGCGCGTTTTGGGGGCTATTAGGCATACCGCTGACCATTATCGGGCGGCGCTCTCGGGCAGCGGCCAAAGCAGCCCTGACCGACTAGCAGACCCGGAGCTCAACACGTTATGTTCTTGTCAGCCGGCTGCTCAAGGCACGCAGGCCGGCTCGAGCTGAAAACGAATGCGGCCGATTGTTTCGGCTGGCCCGCGGTTTAGGCTGGTATTTCTGATTTCTTGCGGCGGACGTGAGCCTGGGCCTCTTCGATGATGCCGCTCACATGCGCTTTCGACATCAACAGCGCCTCGCCGCACGTGCGGGTCAGCTCGATCTCCGGTTCGGCAAATTCACCATCCGTGATCGCAACACCCACGACGGCCATCAAGACCATTTCGCGCGCGCCATCATTAAGGGAGGGCGCGATATCGGCGAGTAGTTCCTGCACCGTCCGTTCTGACTTTTGCATATCGTGCAGGGCGTTATTGACCAGACCATCGGAGAATTCCGTGCTGGTGATATCCGACATCATTTGGGCAATTTCAGACCGTTCGACATCGTCGATATGACCGTCGCTCAGGGCCATTTTGGCCGCCACATTCAGGCAGGTGCGCTCAAACTTCGCCATGAAGCGTTCGCCGCTATCACCGGGTTTGAAATCCAAAACGCTGGGCACAAAACCGGTCTCGCAGGAGCGGCATTCCACATAGGAGGGGTAGGTTTTGATCGGGAAAATCGGGATCCAGTAAAGATGCCCCCAGGTGCGCGGGCGGCGTTCCCAAAATTGGGTCTTTTGCTGACATTGCGGGCAGTCAAATTCCCCGGGATTCAGCTTTTTCTTGAGTGATGTGGTGCCAAATACAAACATGCTATTCCCCTGTTTGCGCGTAGCTTATCGCGTGTTTGGGGAAAGTTTCAAATGGTTTCGTGTCGCGGGTGAAAGTGCGACGGTTTACGGGGGCTCAAGCCGCCCGGGCTTTCTTCTGGGCCAGGGTTTCCGGCTGGGGGCGGGTGAAGAGCAGATTGCCGTCGGCGGAACCGTCTGCCTCGAAGCGATAACCGCCGCCATCAAATTTCACCAGATCGGCAGCATCCGTGACGCGGTTTTGCACGGCCCAGCGGGCCATCATGCCGCGGGCCTTTTTGGCGTAGACCATCAGCGCGCGCAGCTGACCGTCTTTTTCTTCCTTGAAGGTGGCGGTGATGACCCGGCCCTTCAACGTCTTCTTGTCGACGGATTTGAAATATTCGTTGGAGGCGAGATTGAGGATGACCGGCGTGTCTTCGCCCGCATCGGATTCATTGATCTCATTGAGGTGCTTGGCGATGTGCTTGCCCCAGAAATCATAAAGGTTTTCGCCGCGACGCGTGTGCAGCTTGCGGCCCATCTCCAGGCGGTAGGGGTGGATCGCATCAAGCGGACGCAGCGCGCCATACATGCCTGATAGCAGGCGCAGATGATCCTGCGCATAGGCCAGATCGTCATCGCTGAGGGACGCCGCATCCAACCCGCGATAGACCTCGCCATTAAAGGCAAAGGCCGCAGGTTTGACACCCGGCTCATCCGCCTTGAAGGCCTGGAAGCGTTCATAATTGAGCTTCGCCAGATCTGCATTAATCCCCATCATCGCGCGCAATTTCGCCTGCGTCAGCCCACGCGTGGTTTTTGACAGGATGCGTGTCTGGTCAATCAGCACGGGTGATGTCGTCACCAGCGCGCGATCAACTGGATCGAAACTCATATTCTTGGCAGGCGAAAGCAGAATCAACATGGGCGGGCTCCTCTGTTGAACAGATAAGCGTTGGAGCGGCAGAGGGGAAGGGGGTTACTGTCCCGCTTCGTCCAGAGGGAATTGTGTTCGGACCAAACGCAAATCGCCCCAGTGTTGTGGCACCGCCCAATCTGGTCGCGCGGCTTGCAGGTCATCGCTCTCAGGTCCCAGACCATGCGTAAAGGCGAGCAGGATCAATTCCGGTGCCTCCAGCGTGGCGTCGAGGGTCAGGGTCAATTCGATATCGCGGCATGTGCGGCCATAGCAGGCGAAATTGGCCGGACCGTTCAAGTCCTGGGTCTGTCCTCTTAATGAAAGGGCCAACAGGGCCGGTTTGTTTCTGATCGGCATCCAGAGCCGGTCGCTGCCAGGGGCCTGAATATGAAAACTTATGTTGCGCCGGCTGCCATCGATTGTGTCTGAGAGCGGGGTGATCGTGACCTCGGGCAAGCCGGTATCTGGAGCCGGGGTGAGCAAGGTAGTGCCCAGCAGGCCGGACACGCGCCCGCGCTCAAAATCGGCAAATCGGGTCAGGCTGTCCGGAAGGGCTTCGCTTGCGCGGATTCCGTAATGGGCCTCGCTCTGCTCGGTACGCGAGATATGAAGAACAGAAAGCGAGCGCGGCGCGTCGAGTGAATAGGCGGGAACAAAGATTGAGGCGACCATAAAGCTGACCAGGCCGGCCCCCATGAGCGCGGTTGGTGCCCATCTTGCCGCGGTGTTGCCGGCCTCGATAGTGGACAGGTGCGGGATCACAAACAGGACGATAAACAGGGGCGCAAAGGCAAAGGGTGCGGCGTTTTCGATAAACAGACCCACTTCACCGACGGCGGTCAACGGCAGTGCAATGATCGCGAAGACAAAGGCCGCCAGTATGCCGACCCAGCCGGCAATTGAGGTTTGCCCCACGCCGACCAGGATCGCGACGAGACTCATGATTGCCAAAGGCGGGGCAAACAAGATGGCGGCTCCCGGCGCGAAATTGATCGCCACCAAACCAGCGCCGGCAAACCAGATCCAGGCTGCGGCCGTCAGACGATGGGCCGTTTCCTGTCGCAGGCTAAAGCTGAGCACGGCCATCGCGCCCAGTGCGGCCCCAATGGTTTGCACCCCGCGCAGGGCCCAGGAATTGGCCCCGCCAAAACTGTTTTCCGGACGCAACAGGCCGATCAGCATCGTCAGCCCGATGGCCAGACCAAGGCCGACAATCAGGGCGAGCGGAGGTGTCAGGGCGGCTTGTAAAGTGGCCCAGCTGGGACGCTGGTCTGACGTGCGAATGAAAATGAACAGGGCAGCCAGGGCCCCCAATCCGATCATGTACAAGCCCCAGCCTGCGGGAAGGATGAGGACAAACCAGCCGAGAATATCGGTATACATCATCTGACTTTCTGGCTCTGAATTGTCCTGGCCGAGAAAGGTCTCCGCCGCGCGCAGGGCCGAGATGCCGATATGGTACAGGGCTCGACGGTCCAGATTGGCCAGATTGTCAAAGGGCGTGTGATAGTGGGCTGGCGTGCCGGCATAGGCGAAATTGGCGGCATCGATATCGAGCGGCAGGAAGACCGTCATATCGGTGTCATTCGGCATCAACTCGTAAATATCGGCGTTCAGAGAGGATGCGACGGCTGTTCGTCCGACTCCGGTCAGGACATCCAGATCGCTGCTATTGGGTCGGCTGGTCTGGATCAGGGCGGTGATCCCGCTGGAGCCGCGCGCTTCCATATTGACGACGGCCCCAATCTGCTCGACCAGCGGGTCGGCGCGGACAAAGGCGCGGGCCCCCATCAAACCGGTTTCCTCACCATCTGTAATCAGCACCAATACCGGGCGATCCAGCTCGCGCTGCGACAGAAGGTGTGCGATCTCCAGACTGGCCGCCATGCCCGACCCGTCATCCGAGGCGCCGGGGCCCGCCGGCACGGAATCATAATGCGACAGCAAAACCACCGCGTCCGGTCCCGGCTCGGTCACCCAGAACACCACGTTTTGCACCCGGGCGCAGGCAAGACCAAAGCCGGTAATGCATTGAAAATCATCCCGCACCATGGGATCGAAACCGAGGCCGGTTATCTCGTTCAGCAGGCGTGCGCGCACGGCATCATTGGCGTCGCTATCGACGGGGTGGGGTGTCTCATCGCCGAGGATACGGACCAGGCGCTGATAGGCACGGTCGGTGTTGAAGGGGGCGTCGGGGTCGACCGCCGGTGCCGTAACGAAGAGCGGCCGGGCGATAAACGCCGCCAGAATGACCAGTAGTGTCGCAAGGACAGCCCAAGCAGATTTCAGTCCAGCCAGCATTGTGTCTCTCCCCGATTTGCGCGCAGATTGGGTGAGGTGACGGGCGATGGCAAGTGCGCGGTATTGAAAAAAAATACCAATTTTTGTCCCACCTGATGAATGCGTGAGACGACCGATTGTCGATCAAGCTGATCGAGGAGCCCCCGAACGCGGGCGGACACGCTGCAGACTGTGCGAGAGAATTGAGGCCATGGATCGAAAAGCGCCACCGGTATAACCGGTGGCGCTTTCATTTGGGACAAGTCGCATGTTTTAGTAGGATTGCAGCTCGGAGATCGCGAGACGGGCGCGCGCCGTGGCGTTGTCATAGGTGCCGATCCAGATATCGTATTGGCCGCTCATCGGTGTCAGTGACAGCGCCGGATTCATACCGTTCACACCGCTATCATCATCACAAAACCAATTGCCGTTCGGGTCATTGATGATCAGCGTCGTATCATCATAGGCATCGACTGAGAAAATCAGCTCGGCATAGGAGCCTTCGGCAAAGTCGAGGCGAACATCCGGGGCCTCGGCCACGTAACCGACACACTGGTTATTTGTGTAGGCGGCGATATCAATCTCGCCACCGGCAACAACTGGGATCTCGTAGGGATCCGGTGTGAAGCCTGAATAGAGCGAGTAATGGCCATAGGTCGGTGGCAGTGAATAATCGGGACCACCGCCCAGACTTGTCTCTGAGACACTGCCGTTTGGATTGTAAGGCAGCTCGGAAATGGCCAGCGTGGCAGCCGCAAGCGAGCGATCATAGGTGCCGACCCAGATATCGTATTGGCCACTCATCGGGGTGAAGCTGAGCAGCGGGTTTAGATTGCCGCCGCTATCATCGTCACAATACCAATTGCCATTGGGATCGTTGATGATCAGCGTGGTGTCGCCCTCGGAGAAGGCCGAGAAATTGATTTCATTGTAATTGCCGCCCTGAAAATGCAGGCGCACATCCGGGGCCGCCGAAGCAAAGCCGCTGCACTGGCCCTGTGTCGCGGTGGAGATATTTACGGGGCCGCCGGCAGTCAGATTGATCTGGTGTGGATCGGGCGTGAAGCCTGAGTTCAGATTATAGGTGCCGTAGGTGGCGACGAGCGAGTAATCCAGCTGTGGCTGGCCGCCCATTGTTGAGCCGTAGGATTGCGTGTTGAAAGACATGCGCTGGGGACAGATATTTCCGTCCTGGGTCTTAGGATCATAATCCATCAGATAGGCCCAACGGCCCGGATTGTATTCCAGACGTTGACCGACGCCCGGGACCTGAAAGCGATTGCCGCTATCGGCACCGGTCAATACCAGCTCGCCGCCCTGGGCGTTATAGGTGCAGGTCATAGTCGACTGAGCGGCGGCCGGGGCCGCTGTCGCGGCCACTGACACCAAGCCAGCAATTGCTAATAAACGCATGATTTCCCCCTGATGAAACAACTCTGCGCATTTAAAAGGGCCGGCGGCCCGGGTTCAACTGATATTTTTATGCCGGGCCTCAACATCAGATCAGGCGCGTTGCAATTGCGCCTCATCGCCATTCGAATGGCGGATGCACGGATAATCCCCAGCCTTCCCAGCGTCTCCACTTCCCCCACATCTCCGGCTCTGCTATCCCGGCTGATCCCATCCCCAGCCACAAGGCCAACTTCCGCATGCCCGCATCTGCCCGCACCAAAGAACCGCCCCGCGCCTGGCAGCGCATGATTTCCGGACGCCGGCTGGACCTGCTCGATCCATCGCCCTTCGACATTGAAATCAGTGACATCGCCCACGGGCTGGCACGGGTGGCGCGGTGGAATGGGCAGACCAAGGGCGATCATGCCTTCTCGGTGGCCGAGCATTCCGTGCTGGTGCTGGATATCGTGACAGAGCTGTATCCGGATCTGGATATCAAATGGCGTATGGCGGCCTTGCTGCATGACAGTTCGGAATATGTGATCGGCGATATGATCAGCCCGTTTAAAGCGGCGCTGGGGCTGGATTATCGCGAGTTTGAGGACCGGATCGAAGAGGCGGTGCATCTGCGCTACGGCCTGCCGCCGCACATTCCAAAATTGATCAAGAAGAAGATCAAGCGCGCCGACCATATCAGCGCCTATTTCGAGGCCACGCAGATCGCCGGCTTTGCCCATGGCGAGTCGACCAAGTTTTTCGGGCGCCCGCCGGCGGGTATGGAGATCGCCATCCGGCCGCTGCCGGTAAAAGCGGCGCAGGCGCTGTTTATGTCGCGCTTTGAAGAATTGCTGGCCGAGCTTGAGGCGCAGGGATGAGCGGCGTGGATGATGCGATTTCCGTCGGCCTTAACGGGGTTATTCTGACGGCCAATCCGGATCATCCCCAAGTGCTGATCGTGCTGCGCGAACAGGGCGATGTGGCGCTGCCCTTTGGGCCGTTTGATCCGGTCTCGGACCGGACGTTTGAGATCGGTCTAAGGCGCTGGGTTGCCGAGCAGGCACGGTTTGTTCTGGGCTATGTGGAACAGCTCTACACCTTTGGCGATCTGGGTCGCGAAGCGCCGTTGGCCGAGCTTGAGGGCGCTGGCAAGAGCCGGGTGATCTCGATCTCCTATCTGGGCCTGACCGACGACCATTCCGCCCCGCCCGAGGGCGGCGGTGTGTGGCGCGATATTTATGATTTCTTTCCCTGGGAAGACTGGCGCAAGGCGCGACCGCCCCTGCTCGACAGTCATATCATCCCGCGCCTGAAGACCTGGGCCGATGCCGAGCCAGACCGCATCAATCGCGCCGCCCGCCACGACCGCATCCGCACCGGCTTTGGTGATGTCGACGCGCGCTGGAATGAGGAGCGCCTGCTGGACCGCTTCGAGCTGTTGTATGAGGCCGGTCTGATCGAAGAAGCCGTCCGCGATGGCCAGATTAAACAATCTTCTAATTGCCCCGGCCTGGGCGAGGCGATGGCCTCCGACCATCGCCGCATTCTGGCGACGGCCCTGTCGCGCTTGCGCGGCAAGGTGAAATACCGCCCGGTCGTGTTTGAGCTGATGCCGGAAACCTTCACCCTATCGCATCTCCAACACGTGCTGGAAGGCATTGTCGGCTACCGAATCCACAAACAAAACTTCCGGCGCTCATTGGACCGCACGGGTTTTGTCGAAGGTACGGGCGAGATGGAATCGGCAACCGGCGGGCGCCCGGCGGAGCTGCACCGCTTTTGCCGCGAGGCGGTGGCCGGGATGCCATCACTGGGCCTGGCGACACCGCGCCTGTAACCCGGTCCGCCCGCAACCGGACGAAAGTCATTACGTCATTCCACGGGCAATGCTCAAAAACGGCTTCTTCCCAGGTGGGTAGAATCTGTTTGGGGGAATGCAGGTGAGTTTGTGTTGAATTTTTTGGTTTTTACAACGGCCATGGTCGCGGGCGCTTGCTGTTTTTCGGGCAGATATTGCTGGCCGGTTTTACCGGCCGGTGACCGTTCAATTTGGTGCTTTGTGAAATTTTGAGCCTGCCAGCGTAGCGCTGAGCGCTGCGTTTGAAACGGCGGGCCAATACTGCCTGCGAGAACACTCAAATACGCGTGAATAGCGATTAAATAAACCCAAACCTATTTCAGGTAGCATTCTAAGTCATTGGACTTGCACTCATTAGCGGACAAGCCGCTGAGCGGTACGGGTGCGTTATTCGGGAAAAGACATGGCCAAATCTGTCAAAAAAGCCATTGCAGAGATCGATGCCTTTCGCGAGGATCGGATTGCGCTGGTGATGTTGCAGGACATTGCGTTAAGCCTGATCGCCACACCGGAGCCGGAATATTTGTCTGGATTTGTTGAGGCGGCGGGTCAGGCCATGGGCGCTGATATGGTTTTGGTCAGCCGAATTCGATCCCCGGAAGAGCCGGTGACCGCAATTGCCATCTATGACCGGTCAGGTCAGGCCAGCCATTATGAGTATCCTTTGCGTGGCACGCCGTGTGAGCAAGTGTTCATCGACAATCAGCCGTTTGTGATGAGTTGTGGTTTGCAGGAAACGTTTTCCTCAGACAAGGATCTGGCGGCTTTTGGGCTCAATTCCTATGTTGGCATGCCTCTGTTTGATGCGGGCAAATGCTTTGGACTGGTCGCTGCCCTGTTTCGTGCCGAAAACCCGCCCAGTGAACCAATCCTGAAAGTGTTTAAGCATGTCGAGGACCGGATCGCATCCGGCATTCGTGCGTATGATGCGATTCAGGCGGAGCGTCTGGAACTTCGCGGGCAGGTGGCCCATGGGCGCAAACGTCTGGAAATCGCTCTGGATGCGTCGGGTATCGGTGTGTGGGAATACGATATGACGGCGGGATCAACGCGCTGGGATGACCGTATGTGCGAGCTGTACGGTGTGCCCTGGCAAGGGGAGATCGTGAAGCCGGAGGAATGGCTCAAATTTATTCATCCCGATGATCTTGAAGCCGTTTGGGGAAATACGCTGCGCGCGGTCCAGGACCGCAAACCCTACCAGATTGAGTTTCGGATTCTGCGCTCGGACGGGGCTGTTCGAACGCTGCGTTCGGTCGGTCAATATGTGGAGATCGAGGGGGCTAATCCCGGCTTTATCGGGTGCGATCGCGATATTACTGACGACATGGCCCTGGCCGTGGAATTAAAGGATCGTTCCCGCGAAGCGGAGGCGGCCAATCTGGCGAAATCTCAATTTTTGGCCAATGCCAGCCATGAATTGCGCACGCCGCTCAACCACATTCTGTCGAGCCTCGAAATTCTCCGGTCAAGCGGCTTTGATGAAACGCAGGATAAATGGCTCGGTGTTGCAAAAAGCAGCGGCCAGCACTTGCTAAATATTATCAATGATTTCCTTGACATGACACGTCTTGAAAACCGAACCATGGATGTCGATCGCACAGCATTTGACCCGAGGGATATTGTCGAACACGCGGTTGAGATGTGTGTTGGAGATGATCGCTCTGTTTCGCTCAGGCTGAATGTTCATCCCGAAACCCCGCAAGTCTTGGTATCCGACCCGAGACGGGTCGGGCAAGTGGTGATCAATTTGCTGTCAAATGCGATGAAATTTGGCAAGGACAAACCGATCGAGGTGGTCATGAGCCCGGCGCAACACGCTGATATGAGTGTCCGTCTTGAGGTGGCGGATAAGGGGTGTGGCATTGAGCCGGCCCAGCAGGCCGCGATTTTTGATCGACTGCATCAAGTGAATGGCGATTGTAATCGTGTGCATGGCGGCAATGGGCTGGGCCTGTCGATTTGCCGCGAGCTGGTGACGCTGCTTGGCGGGTATATCGGCGTCGACAGCACGCCGGGTGAGGGCAGTCGCTTCTATGTTGAATTGCCCGCTCTCGATACTGATCACGACGAGCAGGCGGCCTAGTTGTATCGTTCTGTAGTCTCTCGCATTCACAGCAACAAGAGCCCGCACATAGGTGCAGGCCCTTGTCTCATCTGGCTTGAATAACGCGGCGCGCTAATCCGCTGGGGGGCGATGTTGTGCCCCGCGTGCTTCAAGCCAGCGAACCATGTCTCCGCGATTTAGGCGGCGTGCTTCGCTGAGTGGTGAGCGATAGACCTCCTCGCCCTGTCCTGATTCTGAATCATATTGGGAGGCCCGCACTGTCAGCGATAGATCGGCACCGGCAGCGACCAGTAATTCAGCGACATCAAGATGGCCGGACTGGGCGGCATTGATCAGCGGTGTCTCATCGCCATAGATATAGCCGTCAACGGCGGCACCGCGATCGAGCAATGCTGTGACCATGGCGGTTTCGCCACGCTGGGCCGCGGCAATCAATGGATTGCCATCGCCACCAATGCCCAGCTCGGGATCCGCTCCTGCAGTGATTAATTGATCGAAGATATCCATATCGCCGCGACGGGCTGCGGCGATCAGGGGTGAGCCGTCACCGCTGACAGCGAGATTTGCATCGGCGCCATTGGCTAATAGCACAGTGACAACGTCTCCGCGGCCGCGGCGCACCGCCGCGATCAGGGCGGTGCCGTCGCCGCGGAAGACGCGATTGACGTCGGCACCGTTCTCAATCAATTCACGAACGCGATCGAGGCGACCGCGGGATGCGGCGTGAAACAGAGCTGAATCGGGATGGCGACGATCATCTATATCGGCGTGATCGGGGTGATTACTATTGCGATGGCCGTGATTATGGTTGGACTTCTGCTCCTGATCGGCCGCGAGATAAACGGTCTCGGCGGCGCCGACATGCGGGGTGAGAACCAGGGCGCTGGTGGCAAGCAGGGGCAGGATAATTGAGAGACGCATGGGGGAATGACTCCGTTTGAGGACGCAGGGGGACGTCAGGTGATCGATCCGGGCGGCGAGAGCCGACCGGCTCGGGGTTGAGGCAAGCGCCAGGGCAGGGATCTGGCGTGTTGTTGAAGACATAAGAGATCGTGAAGCGGCATCGAGCAGGGCGGTGGCTAAATGGTGCGGCGTCTGGGTGATGCGGGCCGCGCGACTGTCGCACAGCGCTTCGCGGGTCGTGTTCAGGATCGGCAGCAAAGCGTGCAGCGGCGCGACCCACCACAGGGGAATGATCAAGAAGCGCAGACCCAATACCGTCCACGGATCGCGGCGTTCCAAATGCGCGATTTCATGTTCCAGAACCGGGCGGGCGCTGTCGTCGAAGCTGAAATTTCGTGGCAGCAGGATGACGGGGCGCAGATAGCCGACCAGAAGCGGCGAGGTGGCCGTCTCGCTGGTGCGCACCTCGATCTTGCGAGATAACTTTATGTGCGATGGAATGCGGGTGGGCTGACTGTCGCGACGCAAGTGCTCCAGCCCCAGAAGGTCACGGCCGAGACGGGCCAGCAGGGCCAGGCTAATCGCCGTCCAGCCGACCAGGGCAATCAGCGGCCATTCGACATGAATGCCGGTTGAAGCAGACGGTGCGGACGTTGCAGGCATGGCAAAAGCGGCCGCATTCATGCCCCCTTCGGAGCTGGCAATCGGTGTGGCCTCGGCGGCGATGCGAATGATTTCGGTCGCACTGGGCTGCAGCGCGATCAGCAAGACGATTGGAGCCAACAATAGAGACGCCAACGCCAGATCATGACGCTCGGCGACATAGCGGGCCGGGGCAAATTTGTTGAAGGCCAGCACGCCAGCGCTGAGGGCCGTCAGGGCCAACAGAGTGATGCCGGCGGCATTGAGAAGCGTGTCCAAAAGGTCGGGACTCATGTGTCGGCCTCCTGATCGTTGATTTTCTCGGCGAGGGCGGCGCGCAATTGCTCGATATCGTCGGCGGTGAGTTTTTCATCCTCAATCAGGTGCAGGGCCAGTTTTTGCGGTGAGCCGCCAAACAGGGATTTGACCAGCGAGCCGAGCGCCGAGCTCTGCGCCTTTTCACGGCTTAACAGCGGGAAGAAAATATGGGCGCGGCCTTCCTTGCGAAAATCGACAAAACCCTTGTCCGCCATGATGCGGATTGTGGTCAGGACCGTGGTGTAAGCGAGCCCGTATTTCGGCTCGAGTGCTTCGGTCAGCTCCCGCACGCTGGCTTCGCTCCGATTCCAGAGCTCGTCCATCAAGCGTTGTTCGGCGGTGGTCAGTTGCGGTGTCGATTTCATCTACCAAGTCCTTAGTTGATGGCCCTAGAATGCATGGGGGCTCATGTGCGTCAACTAAAGATGTAGTAGGTTTAGCGTTTGGGGAGTGGTATGTCGATTATGATGAGCTAAATCAGTTGGTTGTGTGATTGTTAAATCGACGAAAGAAACACAAAACTCTTCTTCTCCCCTGAGGGAGAAGAAGAGGGAAGGTCGAACCTGTTTTCGCTCTACTCGTAGCGATACATCTGAAAGCCGGTGCTTTGTACGGTGTCGGACACAGGGTCACAGGTTTGTCCCATGAGGCCGGTTTCGTAATCATCGGCATTGAATTGGATGGTGAAATTTTCCAGCATCAGCTCGATATAGGGCCCGTGATGCCAGCCGCAATTGGGTGTGCCCTCGGGCAGGGCGGTCGACGTTTCGGCCAGTGTCGCCCCGATATTGAGGCCCTCGATAATCGGGTATCCGGCACCGGTGACCATAATGCTCCGCACGGTGTCGAGGTTTTCAATCTCGCCACTGGGGTCAGTGGTGACAAATGTTGTGGTCGCAATGGCCCCGGTATCACCACACCGAAACTGGCCGTTGGTGAAGCCGTAACCCTCGGAACCGGTCTCGGTTAGGCCGATGAAATTGTCGAGAGATTGCAGGTCGGCGGTGCTTTGTCCGAGCGTCAGACCACAGGCACTGACAGGGAGTTGCGGCCCCGTGGCGGCTTCGCTGGCCTCCGGTACCATCGCGGCCTCTTGATGAAGCTGGTTCTCGTCTGCCGCTGCCGGTTCTGTGTCTGCCGGTGCGGTCTGGTCGCCTGAGCACGCGGTGAGCGCGAGCAAGGCTGTGATGGTGATACCGGTTGTATAGCGCATGGTAATTCCCCCAAAAGACCAGCTTTGGGCGAAAACAGCAGTGATGACAAGGGAATACTTGGTTTGGCGGCTTCGCGCTGCCAATTATATCGACCCGGATTGATGCGTGAACATCAAGCCGGGCCTGACTGACAGCATAGTGGCGACCATGCCATCAGCGTCTCGTCTGTGTGCCAGATTTGATCAGGCTCGCACAGCGGTGAGTCAGTGGGGAGGTGTCGGGATGGGAGGAGGCGGTGCCCCCAGCCTATTTCTTAAGCAATCGCTTGGGATGCACGCCATCGACCATGCCGATATAGGGCGGCAGGATCGAATACCCCAAGAGCGACTGAAGCTGCGGCGAGAGTTCGCGGACGATTGATTTGGGGGTGCCCATGCCGAAATTTTCCTGCGTGCGCAGCCAGGGCTCGCAATATTGAGCGGTCATGGCGAGGCGTCTGCCGTCGCTAGTATTGGCACCGCCGCCATGCCACAGCGTGCCGCCGTAAAAGATCACACTGCCGCGCGGCATTTCGGCCGGGATGGTGTGGTCCTCCTCCTCGGGAAACCGGTCGCCCCAATGCTGGGAGCCGGGGATCAGGCGGGTGGCGCCATTGGCCTGCGTAAAATCATCGAGCGCCATAATGGTGGCGGCGCTGAGCGGCGCGCGCGGGCGCGGGATCGGGTAGAATGAATCGTCCGGGTGCAGATACTGCGCCTCTTCGCCGGGCAGGATATTGATCACCTGCAATTGCGAGAGCAGGTAATTGGGCATGAACATCCGGTCGAGCAGGGCGAGAATGCGCGGATGGGTGACATAGCCATCGCAGGCGCGGGTCTTCTTGATGGTGGAATAGACGCGCTGGGTCTGTTTGCCCTCAAAGGCATTGCGACCCTTGCGGTCGAGCAGCGGCAGCAGCGCCTCGGTGATCGCATCACATTCGGCATCGGAGAATAAATTCTCGATCATCAGATAACCGTCGGCCTGCAGGGCGGCCCAGTCGGCTGCGTGAAGCGCCGGATCCACGTCGCGCTCGGTGCGGTCAAAGCTGTGCGTGCCCGCGAGATCCTTGCTCAGGTCGGTGATGTTCTTGACGTCGTTATACTGGTCCATGCACGCAGGTTAGGTGGGAATGGTTGGCGGCTCAATGGTGTCTGTTGGAGCGGCTGCCTCCTGAACCGCCTTGTGCCTTGGACACCCAATCGTGTGATTGTTCAACATACCGACCGCTTCCATGAAGGCGTAGACAATGGTTGGGCCGACGAATTTGAAGCCGCGCTTCTTGAGGTCCTTTGACAGGGCCTCGCTGAGGGCATCCTTGGTCGGGACTTCGGCGTGGGTCTGATAGGTGTTTTGTACGGGCGCGCCATCGATCCAGGCCCACAGATAGTTCGAGAAATCCTCGCCGGCAGCCTGCATGGCCAGATAGGCCTGCGCATTTCCGATCGCTGCCTCGACTTTCAGCTTCGAGCGGATAATGCCGGGATTGGCCATCAGGCGTTCGCGGTCAGTGTCGGTGTATTTGGCGATGATCGCCGGCTCGAACCCGTCGAAGGCGGCACGCATCGTGTCGCGCTTGCGCAATATCGTGATCCAGGCGAGCCCGGCCTGGAAACCATCCAGCATCAATTTTTCCCACAGGGCCCGGCTATCATATTCGGGCACACCCCATTCGGTGTCGTGATACTCGGCATAGAGAGCATCGTCGGAATTGACCCAGGCGCAGCGGTTTTGTGGGGTGATTTGCATGGGGGGAGTATGCGTGTTTGAGACGAAAATTCAAACTCCTAGACCGCTCGGCGAGGATGCTGTGCAGTCTGTAAAATCAACATATCTTGTCATCCCGGACGGATGCCCGGCCTTGCGCCGGGTGGAGATCCGGGACCCAGATGGCGCCCCCTGGGTCCCGGATCTGCGCCCGGGCTAAACCCGGGCATCCGTCCGGGATGACAAGACGATGAAATTCGCCCTATGGTTGCTTTATGGGTGTTTTGGACTTTTTTGGAATTTTTGTTTTTACGATGCTGCTTCGGGAACTTAGTGGCGACGGTGAAATGGATCCAGGCCTGCGAGATCCAAGGAAACGTATGATTGTTTGGCTCGCGATGATGGCCATCTTGTTGGTACTATTTTTGAGAGCTGTATTTTAGCCAGCACCTCAAATAGCGTTGTTTCGGGAGTGTCCTTGCGAGCGGATTACCCACCCAATACCGCCCGCGGATTCATCAATCCTTTCGGATCAATCGCGGCCTTGATCGCTTTCATCACCGCCACATCCACCGGCTTTCTGGCCGCCAGCTCTTCGCGCTTCAAGACGCCAATCCCGTGCTCGGCTGAGATTGAGCCGCCGAATGTGTCGACCACGTCATAGACGATGGACGATGCCGGGCTGGTCGCCTTGATGAAATCGTTACCGGCACCGGCTTCGCGGCAGGCGATGTTGAAGTGGACATTACCGTCGCCGACATGGCCGAAGGCGATCACCAGGGCATCTGGATAGGCGGCCTGGACAGCGCTGGTGGCGGCGTCGATGAAGGCGGGCATTTTGGAGACCGGGATGGAAACGTCGTGCTTGATCGCCTTGCCATGGCCGCGTTCGGCTTCGGCGATGGTTTCGCGCAGGCGCCAGAAATCGCGCTGCTGGCTGTCGCTTTCCGCGAGGGCGGCGTCCTGTACCAAATCGGCTTCGAAGGCCTGGCCGAGTGCGTCTTCGATGGTTTCGCGGGCACCGTCGGCGCGGCCAAAGCTCATCTCCATCACGACATACCAGTCGTGCTGGCCCTGCAAGGGATCGCGCGTGTCGGGCACGTGTTCGAGCACCATTTCCAGAGAAGTGCGCGGCATGATTTCAAAAGCTGTCACCGCGCCGCCGGACACCTTGCGCGCCGTGCCCAGCAGGGTCACGGCATCGCTGACCGAGCGCAGGCCACAAAAGGCCAGTTCGGTACGGGCCGGGCGTGGGTGCAGCTTTAGCGTAGCGGCGGTGATAATGCCGAGCGTGCCCTCGGCGCCGATCAGGAACTGCTTGAGATCATAGCCGGTATTGTCTTTCCTAAGGCCGGTCAGTGCGGACCAGATTGTGCCGTCGGGCAGCACCGCTTCCAGGCCCAGCACCAGTTCGCGCGTCATGCCATAACGCAAGACGTGGACGCCGCCGGCATTGGTGGAGATCAGCCCGCCAATCATCGCTGAACCCTGCGAGCCCAGGGAGAGCGGGAATAGGCGGTCATTGTCGGCGGCGAGGTTTTGCAGGCTTTCCAGGATGCAACCGGCCTCGACGGTCATAGAGTCATTGTCCACGTCGACCTCGCGGATGGCATTCATGCGCTTGAGGCTGATCAAGACCTCGCCCTGCGGGGTGGCGCCGCCGCACAGGCTGGTATTGCCGCCCTGCGGTGTCATCGCCACGCCGGCCTCGCTGCACAGGCGCACAGCGGCGGCGACCTCGGCGGTATTGGCCGGCTTGAGCAGGATTGGTGTGGTCCCGATATAGCGCCCGCGCCAGTCCGCGACCAACGGTTCCAGCTCATGAGGATCCGTGCTCCAGCCCTTCGGGCCGAGGGCGGATTTGAGGGCGTCCAGAAGGGATGCGGGCAGGGTGGTTTGTGTCATGGTCAATCCCGGGGCGCGGCGGCGCGTTGGAGGCGGTCATTGATGGCTTCGCCCAGCCCGGTCTGCGGGATGGGGGCAATACCGATGGTGTCCGGCCCGCGCGCATCGAGCTCGCGCAGGGCAGCAAACAGGCGTGTGGCGGCCTCGGCGAGATCGCCTGTGGGCGATAAATTGAGGTCGCATTCCATATCGCCAAAGCCGAGCAAGAGCTCTCCCGTGCCGGCGGTGTCGGCATTTAGGCGGATGGCGGCTCCCGGGGCGTAATGGCTTTTGAGCATGCCCGGACTGCTGGGTGTATCTGTTTGACCTGGCGCGGCGAGCGGGCCGGTGATGGCTTCGATCGTCGCGCGGTCCAGACCGCCCGGACGCAGCAGGGTCGCGCGGTCGCCTTCCACCGCCACCACAGCCGATTCCAGCCCGACCGGGCAGGCCCCGCCGTCGAGCACCAGATCGATCTGGTCGCCGAGCCCTTCGAGCACATGCGCCGCTGTGGTCGGGCTGACCGCGCCGGACTTGTTGGCGCTGGGCGCGACGAGTGGACCGCCAAATGTCTTGAGCAAGGCGCGGGCAGCGTCATGGCGCGGCGCGCGCAGGGCGATGGTGTCGAGGCCGGCATTGGCCAGATCACAGATCGGCGCGTTTGGAAGTTTGGGCAGGACGAGGGTCAGCGGTCCAGGCCAGAATTCCTGCGCCAACTTGGTCGCCAACGGGCTAAACTCGGCCAGCGTCTGCGCCATCTCAAGGCCGGTGACATGGGCGATCAAGGGATTAAACCGCGGTCGCCCCTTGGCGGCATAAAGCTTCGCCACCGTATCCGCTTCAGCCGCATTGCCCGCGAGGCCATACACCGTCTCCGTCGGCATCCCCACAAGCCCACCTTCACGCAGGATATGCGCGGCGGTCTGCTGGGCGACGGAATCGCTTGCGGGAAGGGTCGGAGCGGTCATGGGGGAGTGCTACGCGTTGGGGCGGGTGGGGGCAAGGGTGGAGGGATAAATGGGGAGGTAATCCCTTTGATGGGGAGAGGGGCTTGGGGTGTCATCTTGATAATCGCATCGTGAAACACCAATCCCAGATGGCGGCGTCGGAAGTGGAATATTGAGCACAAGGTCAAAATACAATCTGGTTCGCATTTTGTGGATTGTGCTGCTGTGGGGGACATTCATTTTGTCCAGGCATATAATCGGCGATGGCCCCGAAAGCTTTATTGCGCCAGGCCTGGTCGGTATCGCGATCCTTAAACAACGGTGGGGATGGAATTGTCCTCACTGTGGGAATTTGCTTGTGAGCCTATGGACATGGACTGGCTTCGCACCGGCGAATTGCCATAACTGCGGCACCGATCTGACCTGACGACAACAAAACTCTTCTTCTCCCCTTGAGGGAGAAGTGGGCCTGCTGGAGGCAGGGTCGATGAGGGGGAAGTTTCAGCGGGCGTGCCGGGTTGTGGCAGCCCCCTCATCCCCTCCGCTGACGCTGCGGGACTTCTCCCTCAAGGGGAGAAGAAGAGTGGCTGGTGGCTCGGCGGTGTTTCATGAAATGTTAGGCGAAACTCACTGCTCCAACCGCGCCAATTTCCCCGGTAAATCCGAGCGCACGTGCAGAACATCCACGATCACGACGCGCTCGGCCTCATCAAGAAACACCACATAGTGTTGGCCGGAGCGGGCATAGCGGAGATTGTCGGGGCAGGTGTCGGAGATTAGGCGGGCGCAGGGGCGGGAAGGGTTGTCGCCACAGGCGATTTGGCGACAGCATTTTATTAGGTCGTTTTGATAGCTTTCTGCCTGGGCAGCGCCAAAGGCCTGATAAGTCCAGTTGGCGATATCGGTCAGGGCAGCTGCGGCCTGACGCGTTAGGCGCCAAGGGCGGGACATCAGGGATTGGGCTTTCCGGCCTCAAAAGCGCGTCGCATGGCGGCCTCGCCATCACCCTCGGCGAAATCCTCACGCCGGGCTTCTTCCAGGCCGATGCTCAGTCGCGTCCTTACGGTCTCGAATTCCGCTTCTTCACGCTCGAGCAGGCGCAGGCCGGCCCGCAGGGCTTCGGAGGCATTCTGGTAGCGACCGGAGGCGATCAGGCGGTCGACCAGCTCGGACTGGGTGTCGGTGAGCACGACGTTGCGCGTGACCATGGGCGGCTCCTATTGGGTGTTGGCAATATATGCCAATGGGGGTGGGATGTATAGGTGGAGGCTCGAAGCTTTGGTTTCAATTCTTCCCGTCTCTTTCGGCCGTCATGCCAGCGAATGCTGGTACCCAGATTACAGACACTGGTGCTTTTTGATCTGGGTCCCAGCATTCGCTGGGATGACGGTGTGTGAGGGGGGGGGAAGAAGAGGTTAGTGCCGCATCGCTTCGACATGCAGGACAACGCGCACTTCAGCAGCCGTGTCACCCCAGCCCTCATTGCCGACGCCAAACTCTGTGCGTGCGACGATGAATTCGCCGTCTGCCACGGCGTTATCGCCGGTAATCGTCAGCGTGAATGCCAGCACCAGCGGCTGTTCGACGCCGCGGATGCTTAGCGTGCCGTGGGCTTCATAGCCGGCATCCACCGCGCGGATGTCGCTGGAATCAAACCTCGCCAGCGCATGCGTCTCAGGCGCCAACCCCTCCTCTGACAACATGGATTCATCGATCTGGCTGGAGCCGGTGGTGCCTGAGGCGGTGGTTATCTCGGCGTGGATGCTGGCCCCCGTCAGATCAGCTGGATCCAGCGTGATGGTGGCGGTCCAGTTCTCGAACTGGCCCTCAACCTCGGCGCCGAACGCCTGCGTGACAAAGGCGACCGAGCTGGCCTCGGTATCCACGGTCCATTCCTGTGCGACGGCAGGCGAAGCAAACAACAGGGCGGCGGCAATCAACGAACGCAACATTTCACTCAGCCTTTCAAAAACGGCAGCATGCGGACCAATAGTCCATCCTTGTCGATGAACTGGTGCTTAAGGGCGGCGGCGGCGTGGAGAGCGGTGAGGCCGAGGATGGCCCAGCCGCCGGCGCCGTGCGCCGAGCCGGCGAGGTCGGCGAAGGCTTCGGTCTGGGGGACTGGGAATTTGGGAATGACCAACGAAGGATCATTGAACAGGAAGCTGGGGAAGGGCGAAGCGGAAGCGGCGATCATTCCGCCCAGGGGCATGCCGATCATGATGGCGTAGAAGGCGAAATGGGTGGCCTTGGCGACCATCATTTCCCAGCCGGTCATACCAGCGGGGAGGCCGGGTGGGCGATGCGTGATCCGCCAGACGAGCCGTAAGACGCTGAGCGCCAGCACAAACAGGCCGGTGGTCTTGTGGGCGTTATAGGCGAACTGGACCTCGGCGAGCGTGACGCCGGAGCCAGAAAGCGCCAACTCGCGCAGATCTTCCATATACCAACCGAAAAACACCAAGCTGATCAGCATCATCGCGATCAGCCAGTGCAGGGCGATGGCGATGGAGGTGTAGCGATTATCGGTGGTCATGGCTTACTCCTGTTGCAGGAATTCCGCTTCAATATGGATATAGACGTCATTGCCGACAATCGTGGTGGGCAGATTACCGATATTGAAATCAGACCGGTCGATCGTCATCTCGCCTGAAAACCCAAGAGCATTGCGGCCCTCGAGAAAATTATACAGACCGCCGTAAAATTCGACCTGCATGCTGGTTTCCATCTGGCGGCCATTGAGGCTGAGCCTGCCGGTGACGATTCCGCGTGTATCACTGGTCTGTTCGATGCGTGTTGAGGTGAAGGTGATTTGCGGATGGCGATCGGCCTGCAGCCAGCTCTCGCGCAGGACATCGTCGAAATCGGGATCCCCGGTGGAAACGGAGGCGGCTTCGATAATGGCGGTTAGCTGTGAGGCGGTTGGATCGTCGGCATCAAAATTTAGACTGGCCGAAATGGCCTCGAAGCGGGCGGTGTACAGGCTGAGCCCCATATGGCGCACCTGCCAGGTGACGCTGGAGTGGGCGGCATCCAACGCCCAGGCGCCCGAAGGCAGCTGGGCCAGTTCGGTTGTCGGCGTGGCGCACCCGGTGAGCAAAAATGCCGCGGATGCGGCCAGAGTGCGGGCGAGGATTTTGGTTCGAAGCGATACGTTCATAGGTTAAAGTTTACGGGCACTTGTCGCGGTGGGATAGGGCGCTCATCGTGAATTGACATTATGCCGCAGAATTATTCGTTCGCACTTGCCTGTTGAATGGTTATGTTCCGCCTCGAATACGCCGCCTGACGCCAGCTCCCGGAGAGTTTTATGACATTTCGTGCCCCTGTAGATGAAATCCGTTTTTCGCTTGAGGAAGTGGCTGCTGTCGACCAGCTCAAGGCGACGGGTGCGTTTCCCGAGTTTACCGATGATCTGACCGGGGCGATCCTGGAAGAGGCCTCCAAGCTGTCGAATGAGGTTTTGGCGCCGCTCAACCGGGTCGGTGATTTAGAGCATGCCAAGCTGAAAGACGGTGTGGTAACCACGCCGACGGGCTTTAAGGATGCCTATGCCAAATTCGTCGAGGGCGGTTGGCAGGGGCTGCAGTTTCGCCCGGAAGATGGCGGAATGGGTTTGCCGCGAGCGCTGGGTACGGCGGTGCTGGAAATGCTGCAATCGGCCAATATGGCGTTTAGCCTGGGGCCAATGCTGACCTATAGCGCGATTGAGGCATTGATAGCGCACGGGTCTGACGCGCTGAATGAGGCCTATCTGCCCAAGCTGATCACCGGCGAGTGGACCTCTTCAATGAATTTGACCGAGCCCCATGCGGGTTCCGATGTGGGCTTGTTGACGACCAGTGCCGAGCCGAATGCCGACGGTTCCTGGGCGGTGACCGGACAGAAGATTTACATCACCTGGGGCGAGCATGATTGCACTGAGAATATCATCCATATGGTGCTGGCCCGGACACCCGGTTCTCCGGCGGGTACCAAGGGTATTTCTCTGTTTTTGATCCCGAAAATTATGCCCGATGGTACTCGAAACGCGTTGCAGGCGATCGGGGTTGAGCACAAAATGGGCATTCATGGCTCTCCCACTTGCACCATGGACTATGCCGGCGCGACCGGCTGGATGGTCGGCGATGAAAATGCCGGCATGAAATGCATGTTCACGATGATGAATTCTGCGCGCCTCAATGTGGGTGTGCAGGGGGTTGGCATCGCCGAGCGCGCCTTCCAGCAGGCGCTAGCCTATGCCAAGGACCGCAAGCAAGGTCGGGCTCCGGATATGGACACGCCGGCTCCACACGCGATCATCGCACATCCCGATATCCAGCGCTCTTTGTCGATGATGAAGGCCAAGATCAGCGCGGCGCGAGCGATCTGTTTATCCTGTGCTGTCGCCGCCGATATGGCCGAATTTGGCGAGGAAGAAGAGCGTGAAATCTGGAAGCGCCGCGAGGATTTGCTGACCCCGATTGCGAAGGCCTGGTCGACCGATATCGGTGTTGAGGTGGCCTCGATGGGTATTCAGGTGCATGGCGGAGCCGGATTCATTGAGGAGACGGGCGCGGCTCAGCATTTTCGCGATGCGCGGATCGCCCCGATCTATGAGGGCACCAACGCCATCCAGGCAATCGATCTGGTCGGCCGCAAGATGAAAATGGCCGGCGGCGCGGCCTTCACCGAGTTGTATGACGATATCGAGCAGACCATCGAAACGCTGGCGGCTTCCGGGCATCCCGATTTGCCACCGCTTGCCGAACGCCTGCAGGACAGTCTCGACGCGCTGCGGGAGGCCGTGAACTGGTACAAGAAGGCTGATCAGGCCGACGCGCTGGCCGGCGCGACGCCGTTTTTGACGCTGGCCGGTGAAGTGATCGGTGGCTGGAAGCTGTGTGTCGGTGCCGTCGCAGCCCGTCGCCGCCAGAAGGATGACGTTGGCGATCCGGCGTTTGCCGCGCATCACATCGCATTGGCCGGCTTCTTTGCCGAAAGCGTGCTGACGCTGTCGCCGTCGCGGGTGGATGATATCACGATGGGCGCGGACATGATTGATGAGGTTGGGTTCGGGCTGGACGATTGACTGATTGGCCGGGCCCTGTGGCGCGGCCCCTCATCCGGCGCTGCGCGCCACCTTCTCCCCGGTGCGGGGAGAAGGGGTTTGGTGTGAATTTACAGCCTGATTGTGACGCCCCCCTCGCCCCGCTAGCGGGGAGAGGGTGCCCGCAGGGCGGGTGAGGGGGCTCGACGCTTATCGAGGGCGGTTGGTGTTTGATCGCGAGTGGGGAGCCTGAATGTTTAGCACCAGAAGAACAGACCCTGATATTATTTTGCTCGGGTTACTCGGTGTAGTCGTTTGGTATTTTTTCGGTCTGATGCCGGCGTCGTTAATTTTCGGACTTGCGAGTTATTTCATCGCAAAACGAGACTCTCTTGACGATAATGACTCCAAGTTTTGGGCGACCGTCACAATGGCTTTGATGATGGCCGCTCCAATAGTCGGATTTGTCTATTCGTTTAGCTGTCCGGCGATTTGGAACGACGCATTTGGTGTTGCGCCCTACTACGCGGCTCTACGTTCCGCCCTAGGAATTGAAGAATGTTGGGCGTTTGGAACAATGTTGCACTGGGTTTTTTAAACCCTCGCGCCTCGCGCACTCGAACCCATAAATCTCTTGTCAGCCAGCAGGCCTCAGTGATCTTGCGTCGTCAAGGGCGCGCAGCGCCGCTTCGCGGTTGAAACCCTTGACGACGCAAGATCACTGAGGCGAAGTCTCGGCAAGAGATTTTTGGTAGGAGTTGCGCGGTGCGCGCGGGTATTCAACTCGAATATTTCTCAGACGCTCACACCAAGACACAGACACCTTCCCCCGGATTTATTCCGGGGCCTGGCAGGCGGTGATAAGTGCGCGCTGATGCGGCGTGATGGAGCGATAATTGGTCGTCCTCCAGACCCCGGAATAAATCCGGGTAAAGGATTCGTATACGTAGAAAGGCGCGAACCCTAACCCCAATTACCCTGGGGATCATCGAAGCCGCGGCCTTGCAGCAGGCGGACCAGGCCGACAATGGTGCGGACCAGGGCCCAGACCCAGAGCAGGGCGAGCACCAGCATGGCAACAGGCGCGAGGATGATGGTGACCATCATGACGCCGCAGGCGACCAGGCCCAGCACGATCATCCAGAAGGTGTGGATCTGGTATTCATAGTGCGAGCGCATCCAGGCAGAGGCGTTGTCCTTGCGGGCATAGGCGATGATCAGGGCGATGAACGTGGTGACACCGATCAGGTGACCGGCCAGCATCAGGGCGTAATTGACGCCGGCCATAACGCGGTCTTCGCCTTCCAGGGCATTGGCCTGTGAATTTGGCCGGCCGGGATCGATAATTGTTTCGCTCATTGTGTGCTCCGCAAATGTTGAGACTGCAGAATACAAGCGTGTTGCGGCAAGCCTAGTGGGATCATGACAGTCGAAATCCCGGGTTTCGCCGCGCAGATTGCGTGATTTTAATACCATGGCGAGTAATTTGCTGCGGCTTACGCCTTGTGTTGTGGGGGCGTGGCTCGCAAAGTGTCGCCGAATTTTTAATCCGGCAATGAGTGCTGGAAGATGGAGCGTGACGGGAATGCTGGAATGGGCGCGCCAATACGGTGCCATGGTCATGGTGACCGGCGGCCTTTTGGCGTTTGCGATCATGCTGGCGCTGGACGTTCTGGCAGGCTGGAGTTTGCCCTATCCGTATAGCCTTGCCTGGTTGTTCCTGACGGGGATACCGGCGGCCGGCGTGGCGCTCCTGTTTCACGACGTGCAGCTGGAGCGGGCGGCGGAAGATGCTGCGGCAAGAATTGATGAGGAAGACGCATGATTGTTACGATGTCTGATACGGTTCCTGGCCGTGAAGTTGACAGTGTTGTGGGCGTTGCCCGGGGCAATGTGGTGCGGGCGCGCTTCTTCGCGCGAGATTTTATAGCCGGCCTGCGCAATCTGGTGGGCGGCGAGGTGCCGGAATATACCAAGCTGCTGGCGGAATCGCGCGAGCAGGCGCTGGACCGGATGACCCGCCACGCCGAGGAGATGGGTGCCGATGCGATCGTGACTTTCCGACTGAGCACGGCCTCGGTTATGGAAGGGTCGGCGGAAATTCTCGCCTATGGAACGGCGGTAAAACTGAAATGAATATGCCCGATGATGCGCCTGGCCCGATGGACCAGGTCAAGGAATTCATGAAGGGGCCTGTCGCTCGTGAGGGGCTCGAACTGGGTCGATTCGCCGGTGGCGTCGCTGCTGTGTATTTGGGACTGGTGACGTTCTTTTTTGCGGCATTTCATATTCCGTCGGAAAGCATGCAGCCTTCGCTGGAAGTGGGCGATCGGGTTTTGGTCTCGAAATGGGCCTATGGTTATTCGCGTCATTCCCTGCCGCTCAATCTGGGATATGCGCTGCCAGAGTCCTGGGATGGACGGATTGGCTGGGCCAGCCCGAGACGCGGTGATGTTGTGGTCGTGCGTGATGAGCGTCAGCGTATCAATCTGATCAAACGTGTCACGGCGATCGCCGGGGATGTGGTTGAAGTGCGAAATGGTCAGCTCTGGCTGAACGGTGAGGCTGTGCCGCGCGAGCTGGTCGATGAGCGCATTTATCGCGAATATCGCAGTGGTGCGCAGGTCAGCGTGGCGCATTATTCGGAGACACTGCCCGGCGACAATCCGCATCCGATTTACGAACATTCTGATGTGGGCGGTTTGGACAATTACGGTCCAACCACTGTGCTGCCGGGCACGGTTTTTGTGATGGGTGATAATCGCGACCGCTCTAATGACAGCCGAGCGCCGGGCGGACCAGGTCTGGTGCCATTGGCCAATGTGGTAGGCCGAGCTGAAACCGTGCTTTTCACACTGCAAAAATGCCCGCGCGCGGATCGCGAAGCCGGCATGCATTGTCCGACCGGGCGTGTCTGGAGCGGGCTCTGAGACCATGCCAATCGAGAAAGCCGTCAACCAAGCCCGGAGCTGGGGCGAGAGTAATCTCGAATATCTTGTCGAGCTGATCCGATTCATGATTTCGGTGGTGGCGATCTGGTTTGTCTGGACGTCTTTTGCCTTTGCTACCTATTTCATTCCCTCCGAGAGCATGCAGCCCTCGCTGGAAGTGGATGACCGCATTGTTGTGTCGAAATGGGCGTATGGCTTCTCGCGCCATTCGCTGCCACTGGGGCTGGGCGAGATCGTGCCACACAGCTGGAATGCCCGACTGGCCTGGTCGGCTCCCGCGCGCGGGGATGTGGTGGTGATCCGTGATGAAGACCAGGGGATTAATCTGATCAAGCGCGTCACCGGTATTGGCGGTGATGTGATCGAAGTGCGGGCCGGGCGTCTGATCATCAATGGTGAGATGGCCGAGCGGGATTTCCTGCAGCAGCGCCGCTACCGCCAGCATAATGGCATTCCGTCTGTGGTGATGGTGTCGGCCTATGGCGAGACTTTGCCCTCGGGCCGCGATTACACAATCTATGAACGCTCCGACACGTTGCCGCACGACGATTTCGGGCCGATCACCGTGCCGGAAGGCCATATCTTTTTGATGGGTGATAATCGCGATAATTCCGCCGACAGCCGTGCGCCCAATGGCCCCGGCTATGTGCCGTTCTACCGGGTGGTGGGGCGCGCCGAGACAGTGTTGTTCACCTTCAAGCATTGCGAACGTGAAGAGGGCCTGCATTGCCCCACCGGACGGGTCTGGCGCGGGCTCTGATCTGGACGCGCTGTGAAGTGTGCTAGAACCGTGATCTGACGTCTGACCATGGGGGATGCGATGTCGTTTGTGCGCAATATTTTCGTGACGGTTCTGGTGTTCGGGGTCTTGCTGGTCGCCGTGTCATCACGTGAGCCCTATGTCCCGGGCAATGGGGGCATGATGCCAGCGCTGGAGCGCGATCAACGCGTCTGGATCGACAAGCTGGCCTACGGCCTGTCGGCCTATTCCCTGCCGCTGGATCTGGGCCTTTCAATCTCTACCGACATGGTGCCGGGTTATGCCTGGGCCGAGCCGGCGCGCGGCAATGTGATCGTCTATCGCCATGCCGGCACCGGCAGTGTTACCCGCCGCGTCAATCGCGTGGTGGGCTTGCCCGGCGAGACCGTCGAAATGCGCGAGGGCCGTCTATATATCAATGATGTATTGGTGGAGCGAGAGCCCCTGCGCGCCGACCGAATCGTCCTCAATCGCGGCGATGAACGCTCAGAGGTGCTGGTCTTCCGCGAGACGCTGCCGTCCGGAGATAGCTATGAAATCTATGAAACCAGCGATGACAGCCTGCATGACACGTTCGGCCCTGTCTCCGTGCCGGACGGGCATGTGTTTGTGATGGGCGATAACCGGGATCATACGCTCGATAGCCGGGTGATTGGGGATGTGGGATTTGTGCGGGTTGAGACGGTGATTGGACGGGTGTTGGGGTAGGGGGTGAGTTTCACTCTTCTTCTCCCTTTGAGGGAGAAGAGATGTTTTGCCTGCAATGAATAGCGTTCCCCAAACAAACCCCATTCCCTTCCCACCCAAAACCGCTCTACCCTGCGCCCAAATCTCTTCTCCCAAAAAGGACATCTCCCATGAGCCTCAAAAACAAAACCATCTTCATTACCGGTGCGTCGCGCGGGATTGGGTTGTCTATTGCGGAGCGGTGTGCGCGGGACGGGGCGAATATTGTTATTGCCGCGAAGTCGAATGTGAAACATCCGCGGCTTGAGGGCACGATCCATTCGGCCGCCGAGGCGGTTGAGGCGGCGGGCGGACAGGCGCTGGCGGTGAAGTGTGATATTCGCGATGAGGCGAATGTGGAGGAGGCCGTTGCGGCGGCCGTCGAGCGGTTTGGCGGTATCGATGTAGTGATCAATAACGCCTCCGCGATCTATCCGCGCGGTACGGTGGATGTGCCGATGAAGCGCTATGATCTGATGCACGGGGTGAATGGGCGCGGCACGTTTTTGGTGACCCAAAAATGCCTGCCGCATCTGGAAAAGTCGGACAATCCGCACATTCTGGCGCTGTCGCCACCGCTGGATATGCGGCCGATGTGGTTTGGTCCGCATGTGGCCTATACCAGTGCGAAATACCAGATGAGCCTGTGTGTGCTGGGCTGGGGCGAGGAGTTTAAGGGCCGTATTGGCGCCAATGCCATCTGGCCGCGCACGGCTGTGGCGACGGCGGCGATTGCCAATGTGCTGGCCGGCGAAGAGGCGTTTAAAAATTGCCGCAAGCCGGAGATTTTGGCTGAGGTCGCCTATCGTGTGATCACCAAGCCGGCAGCGGATTTCACCGGCAATTTCCTGATCGACGACACCTTCCTGCATGCTGAGGGCGTCACTGATCTGGACCAGTACAGCGTGGAGCCGGGCACCGAATTATTGCCCGACTTCTTTGTGCCGGGCGAGGAGGAAGCGCCAACACCGCCGGGCGTGAACATCATGGATGTGACGCTGGGGCATTAGGGGCTACCGAGCATGAAAACCCTGATCGTCGATAATCCGCTGAGCATTGCTCACCACATGCCCGAGGGGCATCCTGAGCATGCGGGGCGGTATGAGGCGGTGCGGACGGCGCTCAAATCTGTCGGTCCGCTGGACTGGGCCGAGGCGACGCCTTGCTCGACCGATGCAGTGACGCGGTTTCATCCGCCCGAGCATGTGTCGCGCGTGCTGGCCGCTGCGCAGGCGGCGGGAACCGGCCTGGTCTCGCTGGATCCGGACACCCATGTCTGTGAACGTTCGGCCGAGACGGCGCTGGCGGCGGTCGGTGGTACGTGTATGGCGGTCGACCATGTGATTGCCGATCGTTATCAGGCGGCCTTTATTGCCAGTCGTCCGCCCGGTCATCATGCCGAGCCGGATCGGGCGATGGGGTTTTGCCTGTTCAACATGGTTGCGCTCGGCGCCTTGCATGCGCTCGACGTCCATGGTTTGGAGCGGGTGGCGATCATTGATATCGATGTGCATCACGGCAATGGCACGCAATGCCTGGCCGAGACGCATGAGCGGGTCTTTTTTGCCTCCATCCACCAGGCCCCGCTCTATCCGGGCACTGGCCAGGCGCATGAGACCGGCCTGAATGGCAATATCGTCAACGTTCCCATGCCCGGCGGAACGGGC
>Ga0315338_1001188_pt1 | contig 36601 bp, 37 predicted proteins | sample ASW8metaG_FD_204518 | JGI IMG/M metagenome (GOLD analysis project Ga0315338, IMG submission 204518) | Ammonia-oxidizing marine archaeal communities from Monterey Bay, California, United States - ASW #8 | ecosystem: Environmental > Aquatic > Marine > Coastal | place: USA: California | collected... | reverse complement strand
GGATCAACTGAATGCGCGATATACCCTACCCGACTATCCTGAGGTCCTTGTTCTTTCAAATGATTTGAAAGACGGCAAACCCATCGGTCTCATCGACGGTGGTGATTTTTGGCATTCGGATTCCTCGCATCGCGAGAAGCCCAGCATGGCGACACTTTTGCATGCCAAGCAGAATCCAAAAGTCGGCGGCGATACGGAATTCAGCGATATGTATCTCGCCTATGAAACCCTACCCGCTAGAATAAAAAAACGAATCGAGGGGCGCAATTCAATTCACGCCGTGAGCAAGTTGAGGAACAAGAGGGTAAAACTTTCGGAGCGCCGGCCTGACGCTAAAGATCATTACGAAATGCAAAAAGCCATTCCCGATCAGATATGGCCAATAGTGCGTACTCATCCGGTCACAGGCAAGAAGGCGCTTTACGTTTCCGAGCGCTTTACCGTCGGCATTGAAGACATGGCAGAAAACGAAGCTGACGAGATTTTGGATTTTCTTTTCGAGCATCAGCCGAAAATGAAATTCCGTTACACCCATAAATGGCAAGACGGCGATATAGTAATCTGGGATAATCGCTGCGTTATTCATACCGGCTGGGGCGATTATAGCTACCCGGATGTTCGCACCATGCACCGCACCGTCGTGGCAGGTGATACACCTTACTAAGCAAGTATTTTGCGGCGAATATGAGGGTGATATGAAAGAATCCCCGGTCACAATTCGCTCGGCTACGCGCCATGATGCAGCGGCCATACATGCGATATACGCACCTTTCGTTGAAAAGACGGTTATTTCGTTTGAAGAAATTCCCCCAACGATTGACGAGATGGAGGGGCGGATCGAGGCGACTCTAAAGTCGTATCCCTATGTGGTTGCAGAGCGCGAAGGGCAGATTGTCGGATACGCCTATGCCGGGCCTCATCAAGAGCGGTCAGCCTATCGCTTCTCTGTTGAAGTGACCGCTTACGTGGCGGAGGGTGCGTGGAGATCTGGCGTCGGTCGTGCGCTCTACAGCGTGTTGTTGCCGGAGCTGGCGCAAAAAGGATTTCATGCGGCTTTTGCTGGTGTCACGTTGCCTAATCCAGGAAGCGTGGGGCTTCTAGAGGCAGTGGGGTTCGAATATCTAGGTGTCTACCGCGAAGTAGGTTTTAAATTTGGCCAACGGCTCGATGTCGGATGGTGGCAAAGTTTGCTGAGCAAGTAAGTTACGCCTCCTTGCCCCCTACCCTCCATTCCGCTATATGCCGCCCCTCAAGACCTAGGTGCGGTCGAAAGGGCCGGTTTTGCCGGTTTGCTGGATGGTCTGGCCTCTTTTCGAACCAACACATTGTAGGCGGATCCCTTCCCGCCCCAAGTGCCGCTCCTCAAAAGGAAGGATAAACCCACATGGCTCTATACGAGCACATGCTAATCGCGCGCCAAGATATCAGCGCACAGCAAGTTGATGCACTTGCTACCCATCTCAAAACCATTGTCGAAACAGAAGGTGGGACGGTTGAGAAGCAAGAATATTGGGGGCTTCGTACTCTCGCCTATCGGATCAAAAAGAACCGCAAGGGCCATTACGTTCTTTTGAATTTGAACGCGCCCGCAAACGCCATTTTTGAATTGGAGCGTCAGCTCAAGATCAACGAAGATGTGCTACGTTATATGTCTGTTCGTGTCGAAGCTTTCGAGCAGTCGAACTCCAGCCGCAAACGCGAGCGTGAAGACGCTAACAAGAGTGAAGCAAAAGACGCTAACAAGAGTGAAGCAAAAAATGACAAAGCGGAAGATAGCAAAGTATCGTCAGATGCAGCGCCTACAGCGGAAAAGGGAGAAGATTCATGAGTACGCAGCCGCCTCTCGCGCGTCGGCCATTTTTCCGCCGGCGTAAGACGTGCCCCTTCTCCAGCGATAACTCGCCTAAGATTGATTATAAGGACGTGAAACTCTTGCAGCGTTATATTTCCGAGCGTGGCAAGATCGTCCCATCCCGCATCACGGCAGTGAGTGCAAAGAAACAACGCGAATTGGCTAGAGCCATTAAACGTGCGCGTTTCATGGCTCTTTTGCCCTACCTCGTGAGATAGGAGGCAACAGTGGAAGTAGTTCTCCTGGAACGAGTCGAGAAACTCGGTCAAATGGGCGATGTCGTGAAGGTCAAGGACGGTTTTGCCCGCAATTATCTTCTAGCAAAGAAAAAGGCATTGCGCGCGACCAAAGCCAACCTCACCTATTTTGAGTCGCAACGTACGCAGCTAGAAGCGAGCAATCTCGATCAAAAGAAAGAAGCCTTGGAGGTTGCAGCTAAACTGGAAGGCCAAATCTTCGCACTTTTGCGCCAAGCTGGCGACCGTGGCCAGCTATACGGCTCGGTTAGCACTCGAGATATCGCAACTGCGATCTCTGAAGGCGGATTCTCGATTGAGCGCGGACAGGTTCCACTCGACAAACCAATTAAGATGATCGGCCTATATCCAATGAGCGTCATTCTACACCCGGAAGTTCGTACGACCATTACAATCAACGTGGCACGTACGGAAGAAGAAGCCGAGCGGCAAGAACGCGGTGAGGATGTTTTAGCGGAGAAAACTGATGAAGAGGTAGAAGCTGAAGCCCAAGCTCAAACTGAAGCTGAAGCTAAAGCGAAGGCCGAGGAAATCTTTGAAGAGGGTGCAGGACCGAAAGCTGACGATGAGGACGCCGACGAAGAAGCGCCCGGAAATTCGGGTGAAACCCCAGCCGAGGTGGCTGCTGAAGCAAAAAGTGAAGCTACAGCCGAATAGTGTTCAGGTTGAGCTGCCCTTCGACATCAACCTTTCCTGAAACAATTGGTTTCAAGTGCGGGTAAATGGTTTAAAGCCACCTCAACTTCTATTGTGCTAGGCTAAACATAGAAATCCTGGCGACACGCGAGAATATGAACATACACCGTATTACTGCTCCAGAAATCCGAGCGCGCAAGGGTAAGACGCCCATTGTTTGCCTGACTTGCTACCATGCGCATACTGCGCAGCTTCTTGACAAACATGTTGATGTGATGCTCGTCGGCGATACGCTCGGCATGGTTATTCACGGTATGGAAACTACGCTTGGCGTTACCCTCGATATGATGATCATGCACGGCAAAGCCGTGATGCGCGGCTCCAAACATGCGATGGTGGTTATCGACATGCCCTTCGGTTCCTATGAGGAAAGTCCGGAGATTGCATTTCGTAATGCCTCTCGTGTGATGCAGGAGACGGGCTGCTGTGCAGTAAAACTCGAAGGCGGCACGCGCATGGCGGAAACGACCCGCTATTTGACGTTACGCGGCGTCCCGGTCATTGGCCATGTTGGCATGACACCTCAGATGGTTCAGGTTTTAGGTGGCTTCAAAACCCAGGGGCGCGAGCAATCCGAATGGGACGACATTTGTAAGGACGCAAAAGCAGTAACCGAAGCCGGCGCATTTGCCGTCGTCCTTGAAGCAATGGCAGAGCCATTAGCAGCAAAGATAACGCGTGATATAGAAATTCCAACCATCGGCATTGGTGCTTCCACCGATTGCGACGGGCAAATTCTGGTGACTGAAGACATGCTTGGGCTCAATCCTGCCCCACCAAGATTTGTTAGGGAATACGCTCATTTGGGACCTGAAATAGAATCTGCGGTGGAAACCTTTGCCGCCGATGTCCGAAAACGGCGTTTTCCATCTAAAGAAAATGTCTACAATATGAAGAAACTGGCATAGCGCTGATAAGCCTTTGCCAGCAGCCCGACAAACGGCTAAATCCCTATATGATCAAAGGCTTGTTACGCCGCTATGGCGGTGCCGGCAGTTAAGGAAAGTAATTCGTGGTTGATCTCTTCAGTGAAGTCGAAGAAGAAGTCAGGAAAGAACGCTGGGAACAGCTCTGGAAGCGTTATGGCACTGTCATGATCATCGGGGCTGGAACAGTGGTTGTAAGTGTCGCTGGCTGGCAGGCTTGGGAGCGCTATAGTTTGGCCCAGCGAGAATCTGCTTCAATCGAATTCAATGCGGCGATTAATGTTGCGCAAGCAGGAAATGTCCCACAGGCAGAAGCGCAATTCATCACACTCGGCGCCAATGCGCCTGAGGGTTACGAGACGCTTGCCGCTTTTCTAGTCGCTAAAACCCAAATTGACCAAGGAAAGCGAGACGCAGCAATTGCAAGTTTGAGGCAACTTGTAGCGGATCCAAATCCACTCCTGAGCTCGCCAGCACGGCTGCAGCTTGCATGGCTCCTAGCTGAAACAGACCCGCGTGCTGATGTGGAGACCCTCATCACGCCACTCCAAGACGAGCAAAGCCCTTGGCGTTTTGCTGCTGCAGAAATTTCTGCATACCTGGATTATCATGCTGGAAACTGGGAGCAAGCGGCTGCGGCATACCAAGCGCTGGCAGTCGCTCCAGGTGTCACAGAGGGAACAGCACAGCGCGTCGGCGCCATCGCACAGTTCTTGCGTGCGAGCACTCCTGAAACAGCAAATGCGGCTTTTGGGACAGAGATTCAAAATCCTGAAGGCGAGACCGCCCTCCCAGAAACAAACGATCAAGGGACAGTTCAATAATGACCAAGCACAGGCGAACTACACTGGCCATCGCTGTGATTGCAGCCCTGTCCTTGGCAGGATGTGAGACACTAACCGATTTCTTTGCCCTTGGTGGTCAAGAACCGATTCTTGAAGGCGAGCGGGTGCCCATAATGGCGGCGGAAGCAGTTTTTACTGCCGACCCGGCAATGAACGAGGTAGAGGTTGAGTTACCAGCCCCTATACTGATCGAGCAATGGCCACTTCCCGGAGCAAATGCTGCAAATAAAATTCCGCATTTGCAGGCCGCCGGTTTGCTTCAACCGATATGGCAGGTCAATGCAGGCAAAGGCACCGATTGGCGTTCCATTCTTACTGCATCTCCGATAGTGGCTGACGGAAAAATATTTGTTCTCGACGCAGCAGGCCACATTTATACATATGATGCCGCTTCTGGCGCAGCGATCTGGAATCAGAGCTTAGCGCTAGAGCAGGAAGATAGTCCGGAACGCAACTATGGTGGTGGAATCGCTTTTGCCGATGGCCGCCTATACGTTACGACCGGTCATCGCCGTGCGCTGGCGATCAATGCCAACTCCGGTGAAGAAATCTGGTCCATTGCAACTGAAACGCCAGTTCATGCATCCCCATCTGTGGCCGATGGCCGCGTCTATGTCATCACAACGGAAAATCAGCTGCTTGTATTGAATTCCGAGGATGGTGAGCTTCTATGGGAACATCGTGGTATCGCAGAACCCTCTGCTCTCGCCGCCAGCTCGAACGCCGCTGTTTCTGGAGACACAGTCATCGTCCCTTACACATCGGGTGAGCTCTATGCGCTAAGGACTGATAATGGTTTACCTTATTGGGGTGACCAACTCTCACGTACGACAAATGTGACCGCCCTAACAGTTCTGAACGATATTGCTGGGCGTCCTGTTGTTGACGACGACATGGTATTCGCCGTCAGCCATTCGGGCACGCTTGTTGGCATCAATATGCGCACGGGAGGTCGCGCTTGGACTCGGAATGTTCCTGGCATTCAATCGCCGCTTGTGGTTGGCGAATTTGTTTATGTCGTATCAACGGTTGGTCAAGTTCTTTGTATAAACCGCGGCGACGGACGTATTAAATGGGTGACCCAACTACCCGCGTTCGAAAATCCGAATGACCGTGAGGACGTGATTGTGTGGACTGGGCCTTTGATTGTTAATAACCGCTTACTGTTATTTTCCTCTGACGGCCGGGGCGTATCGCTACTTCCTTCGACTGGCCAGGTTGCTAGTCAGATTGGAATACCTGGCGGAACATTTGTCGCACCTATCATGGCGAACGGAATCCTATATGTCCTGACCAGTGAGGCGGAACTCGTCGCTTTGCGCTAAGCTCTGCCCTCATCATACGGTAAAATGGTTTACCGGGGCAGGACTCCCATTCACAAGCGGTACCAAAACGAGGTCGTGTAATGCCCCTCAGCATTGCCATTGTGGGCCGTCCCAATGTCGGAAAGTCGACACTATTTAATCGGCTAGCCGGCTCAAAACGCGCGATCATTGACGACACGCCGGGCGTGACACGCGATCGGAGCATAGCTCTCAATAGATTTGCAGGCCTTGATCTTCGCCTAATCGACACTGCAGGTTTTGAAAAAGCACCTCCAGAAACCCTTCAAGCGCGTATGCTAGTACAGACAAAAGCTGCAATTGAAGATGCAGAAATTTGCTTGTTTGTGATTGATGCCCGCGAAGGCGTCACACAGGGCGATGAGATCATCGCTGAATCTTTACGCAAGAGTGGTAAGCCGGTGATCCTTACCGCCAATAAATGTGAAGGGACTGCTGCAGATCCCGGGCTCATGGAAGCCTATGCTTTGGGATTGGGCGAGCCGATCGCCATCTCAGCAGAACATAGCCTTGGCTTTGCCGAACTTGTTGCCGCTCTCTCACCTCACTCTCAAGATAATGACAACCACGATGCCGAAGATTACGAGGAAGGTAATGGAGGCACGCAGCGCACTTTAAGGCTCGCCATAGTCGGACGGCCGAATGTCGGAAAATCAAGCCTTCTCAATCAGATATTGGGTCAAAACCGCTCACTAGTCGGACCAGAAGCAGGGATCACGCGCGATGCGGTGCTTGCTGAATGGCAATATGAAGGCCGGGATATATTACTCCATGACACTGCTGGCCTTCGAAAGAAAGCCAGAGTTACCGGGCGGATCGAGCAGATGTCGATTGATTCAACGTTGAATGCAGTCAAATTCGCTGATTGTGTCGTGCTTGTCATGGATGCGACCCAAACATTGGAACGACAGGATTTGAGCATTGCGGACATGTCGGCGCGCGAAGGCAGGGCCCTGATTTTTGCCGTCAATAAATGGGATCTGATTGACGACCGGCAAGGCACACTGAAAATCTTGCGTGAAAAAGTCGACCGCTTACTGCCGCAGATCTTCGGTGCTGAACTTGTTGCAGTGTCTGCGCTCACCGGCGAAGGCATAGAGCGCCTGATGCCTGCAGTTATGAAAGCTGACCGGATGTGGAATAGGCGGCTTCCCACCTCTGTGCTTAATCGCTTTCTCGAAGACGCATTGGCTCGCCATCCACCACCAGCCGTTCGCGGAAGGCGGATACGTATCCGCTATATTACCCAGGCGAAGGCCCGCCCCCCGACATTCATGATATTCGGAAATCAACTGCCTGCCCTGCCCGAATCCTATCTACGCTATCTTGCCAATGGTTTGCGCTCAAAGTTCAAGCTTTTGGGAACGCCAATACGGTTCAATACGCGGTCTTCAAAGAATCCGTTCACGAACAAATAGCTAACGCACCGCAGTGATTAGCTCGCCGTTTTTTTTACATGATGGCAGCAATAGCTCGACGATCTGCGGTGCGATGTCTTCAGGCGCTGGTAAACTCATTGGATCTTCACCCGGCATAGCCTGGGCGCGCATTTTTGTTCGAGTGGCTCCGGGGTTAAATAGATTCACCCTCACATCGGTACCCGCACACTCTGCGGCATAGGTAAGCACAAGCGACTCCAACGCTGCCTTGCTGGCAGCATAGCCACCCCAAAAGGGTCTAGCATTACGGGCAACGCCTGAACTTATAAACAAAGCTCGTCCAGCATTAGACCGCTTTAACAATGGATCAAGCGAGCGTATCAGCCGGTAATTTACGGTGACATTCACCGCGACGATTTCGTCCCATTTTTTGGGTTGCAAATGCGTGATTGGGGTTAATTGCCCAAGGACACCGGCACTTCCAAGCAGCGCATCCAGCTTACCCCAGCGCTCGAAGATGGATGCACCCATGCGGTCTAAACCATCAAAATCTTGAAGATCCAGCGGTACTAAGGTTGCATCGTCCCCACTCTGTTTTATTTCATCATCGACTTCTTCGAGGCCACCTATTGTGCGTGCGACCAGGATCACATGTGCGCCCGCTCTACTAAGCGCCAACGCCGCCGCTCGCCCAATACCGCGTGATGCACCAGTTACGAGCGCAACGCGCGCCGAAAGCGGACCAGGCGCAGACGTCATACCGTTTCAGCGAGTAAGGAAAGTTGCCGTAAGGCGATGTCAGCATCCGGCTCAACAGGTTCAATCGGATAATCACCGGAAAAACATGCATCGCAAAATTGCGGTACATCTTTGTTACGGCGTGCTTCGCCTACTGCACGGTACAATCCGTCCTTCGACACAAATGCAAGGCTATCCGCATCAATGAATTTACGCATTCCGTCGATGTCATACTGATGGGCAAGCAAATCTTCCCGGTCAGGCGTATCAACGCCGTAAAAACAAGAATGAGTTGTCGGCGGACTGGCAATCCGAAAATGCACTTCCAATGCGCCAGCCTCGCGTACCATTTCGACAATTTTTTTCGATGTTGTCCCACGCACGATGGAATCATCAACTAGCACTACACGCTTACCTTTGAGTTTCTGCCGGTTGGGATTGTGCTTGAGTTTTACGCCAAGATGGCGAATGCGGTCAGACGGCTCGATAAAGGTCCGTCCGACATAGTGATTGCGCGTAATCCCGAGCTCGAAAGGAATCCCTGACGCTTCGGCAAAACCAAGCCCCGCAGGAACACCGGAATCGGGAACTGGCACAACCATATCAGCGGCAACCGGCGCTTCATCGGCAAGTTCCTTTCCGATATTGCGCCGCACTTCATAGACGTTCCTGCCTTCAACCTGGGAATCGGGCCGTGCAAAATAAACATATTCAAAGATACAAAAGCGGTGCAGTTTTGGTGCGAAGGGTTTTAGTGATTCAAGCCCATCGTGGGTGATAACAACCATCTCTCCTGGCTCGACATCGCGCACGAACTTGGCACCGATAATATCAAAGGCACAAGATTCCGATGCCAAGATCCATGCATCGTCTAGCTTGCCCAATACTAAAGGCCGCACACCATGCGGATCACGCACACCGACCAGCTTCTTGGACGTCAGCGCAACCAATGAATAAGCACCATCAACCTGACTAAGCCCGTCAATCAAACGTTCAGCAACAGGCTTGAACTTACTTCTTGCGGTGAGATGAATCATCACTTCGGTATCAGAAGTGGAATGGAAAATTGCTCCATCACGCACCAACTCTTTGCGCAGCGTGCGCGCATTGGTGAGATTTCCGTTATGGGCAATAGCAAGTCCACCGGCAGCAAGGTCAGCAAACAAAGGCTGAACATTACGTGCAACCGAGCCTCCAGTTGTCGAGTAGCGCACATGGCCGATAGCATGCGGCCCACGCAAATGCGCTGTATGTCCATGCTTGCCGAATACATCGCCCACAAGGCCAATATGACGCTCGGCAGTAAACTGCGCGCCATCGAAGGCAACAATTCCCGTTGCCTCTTGACCACGATGCTGAAGCGCATGCAGCCCGAGCGCGGTGAGCGCAGGTGCGTCCTCATGTCCGAATACGCCGAATACGCCGCACTCTTCATGCAATTTATCTTCAAAAAGGGCTGTCATTCCTTAGGAGTCCTTAAGGTGCTCCCGTGGTTTCGATGAGCCTATCTAGCGCGGCGCGTTCCTCAGCGCCATAGCTTTGCGATTCTGCCTCTAAAGGCGGGTTTTGCGAAGGTAGTGGGGCCACGGCAGGCTGGGGCACAGCCGCAATGTCGGATTGGCCATTAGAGGGTTGGGCCGTGAGTTCGATCAACGGCATTTCTTCAAGCGGTGGGACCAAGGACAGCAAGACATTGCTGGCATTTTCTACCACTGGGAAAAATCGTGCCTGCACTAACCAAGCAGGATGACTCTGTGTCGGGACCAGAATGGAGAACATGATATGGGCAAGCCCCACAATTACCAATCCGCGCGCAACACCAAAGACAAAACCCAAAGCACGGTCGACCGGTCCGATTTCTGTGCGCTTTACTGTCTCAGTAAAGCGGCGGATCATATAGGACAGCGGAAGCAGAACGATCATAAAGACGCCAACTAAAACAACTAAATCAGCCAGCCAATCGGGTGTAATATATTCACTCAGCAAGGATCTAAAACTTGGGAAGAGGCGCAGCGTCAAATAGGCTGCGATCACCCAAGAAAAAACCGCCACGGTTTCACGAAGCAGGCCACGCCAGGCCGCATATATAGCGGATACAAAAACTACAATTGCGATCAGAAAATCGACAATAGTGACGGAAACTTCACCCATGATTCGCCTCAGCTTGAGGCGGATTATACCACTTTCGGGGCGACCGCAGGCCGTCCAACTCTGTCTTTCTCACCGCAAATTGACTCTGTAAGCTCGGCGACGTCGGCCACATAGGTAATTTGAAGGCCCGAACCCTTGAGTTTTGTGCCTTTGGGTAATATGGCGCTCTGGAACCCAAGTTTCTCCGCTTCCTTGAGCCGTAGCTCAGCTTGCGGTGTTGGGCGCACATCGCCCGAAAGGCTGACCTCGCCAAACAGTACACAGTCCCCGGGAACTGCCTTACCGCTAAAGGAGGAAATAAGCGCCGCAGCTGCAGTCAGATCTGCTGCAGGCTCATTCACTTTGAGTCCACCCGCCACGTTCAGATAGACATCCTGCCCCGATATTCCAAGTCCACCTCTAGCATCGAGGACGGCCAACACCATCGAGAGGCGTGCATTATCCCAACCGACGACTGCGCGGCGCGGCGTTCCAAAAGACGCAGGAGCTACCAAGGCCTGAATTTCAACAAGAAGCGGACGAGTTCCTTCAACGCCGGCAAAGACCGCAGAGCCGGGCGCAAGCCCCGAGCGGTCACCAAGGAAAAGCATCGAAGGATTTGCAACCTCTTCCAGGCCGGTGCCCGTCATCTCAAAAACACCAATCTCGTCGGTCGGCCCGAAGCGATTTTTCACTGCGCGCAAGATACGGAAATGGTGGGCCCGTTCGCCCTCAAAATAAAGAACGGCATCGACAAGATGCTCGACAGCTTTTGGCCCAGCGATTTGTCCGTCTTTGGTGACGTGCCCGATAAGTAAAAGTGCCGTACCCGAGGATTTTGCATAACGCACCAGGTCATGGGTCGCGGTGCGAAGCTGTGTGATGGTCCCCGGCGGGGCATCCAAGCTTTGGGTCCAGATGGTTTGGATGGAATCGATGACAAGTATGTCGGGCGGTTTAGTTGTTCCCAATGTCGCTAGAATATCTTCGACGCAAGTTGCAGAGGCTAATTCTACCGGTGAATCTAACAACCCCATGCGTGCGGCGTGCAATCGCATTTGTGCCAACGCCTCTTCGCCCGAGATATAGACGGCGCGACCGCCTGATTTGGCATAGGACGAGAGCACTTGGAGCATGATGGTTGATTTTCCAACTCCCGGATCGCCACCGATGAGCAGCGCCGAGCCTGATACGAGTCCTCCACCTGCCACACGATCAAATTCAGTTATGCCGCTTACGAGGCGCTGAGGTTCCTTGTCCTTTGAACCCAGCCCTTCCAGCGCAAAGCGCCGACCCTTGGTACTACGACGTGTCCCAGCGCCAACTGGCGGCAACGGACCTTCTTCAACCAACGCATTCCAGGCACCACAATCCTCGCAACGACCGGACCATTTCGAATGTACCGCACCGCAAGCCTGACAGGCGAAATTAACGCCACTACGGGCCATCAGTGCCAAACCTCCATTTTAAATGCGTGCCAAAATTATAAGGCATAAAATTTATTCCGAATATTCTCGGGCTGCACGCCTTGAGAGGGATGCCAGAACTTCGTGATTTATTGTTCCTGAGGCAAGCGCGCATTGTTCAAGCGATATCGTCTTACCGAAAAATTCTACTTCGGTGCCCCGCTGGCAACTATCTTCTTCAATGTCCGTTACATCGAGCACTACTAAATCCATCGAGATCCGTCCTGCAAAGGGCACCCGCTTGCCATTGATCGCTGCATAACCCTTGGGGCCCATAGCGCGGATCAGACCATCAGCATAGCCCACGGGAACGACTGCAAGTTTGCTGGGTTTTGCTGCTCTAAAAATGGCCCCGTAACCTACTCTATCACCCTTATTGATCACTCGTAGTTGGAGCACTTTGGCGCTAAGCGTTGCTACGGTGGAATAGGGATTAGAATGCTTGAGATTAGGATTGCCACCATAAAGACCAAGGCCGGGGCGTACCATGTCAAAAAGAAAATCCGCGCCCAATTCAATGCCGGCCGTAGCGGCAAGGGTGGCGGATGCAGATGGCAGAACACTCAGGGCCGCACGGAAACGCTCAAGCTGTCGGAGATTGAGCGCGTGACCCGGCTCATCCGCACAGGCGAGATGACTCATGATCAGCGCGAGATTAAGTCCTCCGAAGGTGCTGGCGGGATTTGCCGCAATCTCAGAGACATCTTCGCTCGAAATCCCTGAGCGATTGATGCCGGTGTCAATCTGAATTGCCGCATCCAGCACAGCGCGTGTGCTACGTGCATGCGCTGAATATTCAGCAATTTCCTCAACTGAATTGAGCACTGGAATCAACGCGTGGGCTTCATAAGACGGTGCTGCCCCCAGCATGAGGCCGTCAAAAACAAAAATACGCGCATTGGGGACGATTGGTCTCAGGGTAATCGCCTCCTCCAGCCGAGCGACAAAGAAACTGTTAGCCCCCCTTGCGGCAAGTTTTTGAGCGATCCGTACCATCCCCAGGCCATAGCCGTCCGCTTTCACCACCGGGGCAACGCTGGCGGGCGCGGCGCGGCGCATCGCTTCAGCGTAATTTGTGCAAAGCGCAGTTAGATTCACACTCAGACGAGCAGTAGCCGCGGGAGATGATATCCCCTCCATATTGCTAAGTTTCGGCTGAATTTGGGACGGATACATAGTGTAAGAAAACGACACAGAGGCGACCTAGTCAAACTTGGCCTGAACAGAAAGTGGGCAAGTGAAGATAGAACAGAATATCATCTCCCTTTGTGGGGAGATCGGAGAGCGGAACGAGGGCACAAAGACACGATAAATAGCAATCCAGGAGGGGGGTCTCACTTGATCTGCCTCGTACAGCTCGCCTGGATCAAGCTTCCCCGCACGAGGCGGGGCAAAGTGGAAAGCTGGCCTTGTACCCAATGCGCCGCTCGGGCACATCGTCTTTTATGCAGGTGATTCTCCCAGCGATACTTCCAGTCCTTCTTATGGTGCTCGTCGGCTATGGCATTGCGCGTGCAGGCAAGCCCTTTGACGGCAAGACGATTACCTTTCTTGTCGGTAGCATCGGTACCCCGGTTCTAATTTTCAACAATCTCTCCCATACAACGGTCTCCCCAGAAGCGCTGGCCGTCATCATCGGCGCGACGATTATCGCAATGAGCGCGCATCTAGTGATTGGCTTTACGACCCTGAAAGCCAGCAGACTATCGCCACAGATCTATCTTGCCTCCATGGCCTTTCCTAATAGTGGTAATCTCGGGCTCCCCTTAGCGCTCTACGCCTTTGGCGATGAGGGATTAAATTACGCGATTGCCATCTTTGCCATCGTCTCAGTGGGAAATCACACAGTCGGCCAAACCATTACTGCGGGACAGGGCCGCTGGCGTGCGGCACTGAAAAGCCCGGTCGTACCAGCCGCAGCGCTGGGAATATTGTTCGGATATTTTTCCATTCAAATGCCTGTCTGGGTAAACAATACGCTAGACCTGCTTTCAGGGCTCACTATTCCCTTGATGCTCCTGATGCTGGGAACTTCGCTTGCGCGCATTCCGGTAACAACCTTTTCGCGTTCAATCTATCTCTCCTTTGTACGGATCGGTATGGGGACCGCAGTCGGCTTTACCATCGCCTATTTGTTCGGCTTCGAGGGCGCTGAACGCGGCGCCTTTGTTCTGCAATGTGCCATGCCAGTTGCGATATACAATTATGTCTATAGCCAAATCTACAACACCAAGCCCGAAGAAATCGCCAGCCTGGTTGTTGTATCAACATTGCTGTCGGTGATTACCGTGCCGGCGCTACTTTTGTTCTTGGTGTAACTTCGCCGCCTTATTGCTGACAATTCATGCTGTTTTCTTGACTTAAACCGCGTATGGAAAATCGTGACAATTAATTGTTGGACGCCAAATTCGAGAAACGTGTGAAACGTTCGTCGAAGAAGAGTTCAATCTTGTTTGTCGGACCATGGCGGTGTTTTTCTACCATGATTTCGGCGCGGTTGTGGGCACGCTCCATCTTTTCCATCCAGGCACTGTGTTCGGAAGTGCCAGTATCTGGCTCGCGGGATTTTAGGTAATATTCCTCACGATAGACGAACATAACCACGTCTGCGTCTTGTTCTATCGATCCGGATTCGCGCAGATCAGAGAGCACCGGGCGCTTGTCGTCGCGGCTATCAACGCCGCGTGAGAGCTGCGAGAGGGCCATCACCGGGATGCTCAATTCCTTGGCCAGAGCCTTCAAACCTTTGGTCACTTCGGTAATTTCCTGGACTCGATTTTCAGACCATCGCGAAGATTCGATCAATTGCAAATAGTCAACAACAATTAGCCCGATTCCCTTCTCACGCTTCATGCGCCGTGAGCGCGCCGCAATCTGGGCAATCGAGATTCCGCCAGTATCGTCAATATAGAGCGGTAAATCGCTAAGCCTTTGCGAAGTTTGTACGAAGCGATCCCATTCGTCATCGGTAAAACGACCAGTACGAATTTTGCGCATCTCGATTTCGGTCTGCTCAGATAAAATACGCGCCGAGAGCTGAGAGGCCGCCATTTCAAGAGAAAACAGAAGCACCGGTGCGCCGCGCGGAGCATCAACTTTTTCTGCCTTGTCTTTTGCCCAAAGGCGCGAAGCATAGAACGCCATATTGGTTGCAAGTGCTGTTTTGCCCATGCCAGGCCTACCTGCCACAATCAAAAGATCAGAGGAGTGGAGACCGCCTAAAAGCGAATCTAAATCGGTGAAACCAGACGGAACGCCTGAAATATGGCCACCGCGTGAGAGCGCAGATTCTGCTTCTTTAACGGCTTCGGCAATTGCCGCCTCGAAGCCCATTGGGCCTTCGCCATAGCGACCCCGCTCTGCCACCCGGTAAAGCGCCTTTTCGGCCTCGTCGATCTGATCTGAAGGCGCCATATCGGCGCCAGCCTCGAAAGCCGTATTTACGATATCTTCGCCCACCCGGATCAACTCGCGGCGCATCGCAAGCTCGGCAAGGATTCGAGCATAATCCTTAGCGTTGGGAAGTGCTGGGGCGGCACGCGCTAGGCTCACCAGATAATCCTGACCGCCGACTTCAACCAGGCCCTCATCATTATCCATTGCCGATCTTAAAGTAAGCGGCGTAACGGCATGACCTTTGGCCCACATATGTTCGATCGCCTCATAGAGACGGACATGAAGCGGATCATAAAAATGTTCGGGCTTAAGAGTGTTAGAAATGCGTTCCAGCGCATAATTGTCTATCAGCAATGTGCCAAGTAGCGCCTGTTCGACTTCCACATCATAGGGAAGCTGGCGAAATACCTCCTGCTCCATTGCGTGTTCTGCTCTCATAATTGTGTGGTGCTGAGGCGCAATCATCAGAAGCTGAGCGCCTCGACGCAAGGCCACGAATCACCTGCTAACAGATTACTATTTGCCAAGCGATGTACGAGGTGCAGTTAGTTGTTGAAACCTGCTCACGTCGCAGATGTAGTCACGACCAAGCACGAAACTATCCACATTTTTCATCAAAAAAATATGTAAAACTATTATTTCTTATACGCTCTCCTACGCCGTATAGGAGCGTCACCCACATTGTGATATTAAATCTAATCTCGAGGGTCGGACTTGGAGATCGTATCAATGCTGAGAGAAGCTGCCTTTTTTGGTGTTGTTGTCAGCCTCCTTTCGGTACCCGCTGGGGCGCACCATTCCTTTGCGATGTTCGACGTGGACACCACCTTCGAGCGACAAGCGATCCTCGTTGAATTTCAGTGGACCAATCCGCATGCCTGGCTCGAATTGACGATCATGGACGATCAGGGAGAGAGCACCCACTGGTCGATCGAAATGTCATCGCCCGGCAGTTTGGCAAGCGACGGCTGGAGACCGAGGACGTTGGTCCCTGGCGACGAAGTGACCGTGACGTTCAATCCGAGAAGGGACGGGGGGCACGCTGGAAAATTCATCTCAGTCGTGACGCCCAACGGCGAGAAATTCGGCGAGTAAGATCAGCGATGCGCGCACGAACACCCTAACGGTTGAAGGGCCGTAAACTCTGGCGCGCCTCGACGACACCTGGGATATGTGAGATGTCGCGGTGCGGTTCGCCGCAAACATAATCCCTTAGGCGCATGCTTGGATAATGGTCGTAGACGAAGCGCGCGTTAAACGGCTCAGTGTAATAGATGGCGTCAGTCACCGTGATCACGTTCTCTAGCGTTCCATCGTCGAGCTTGCGAATGCGTTCGACCGTCCTCATCTGATAGGAATGCGGCGCGCCGGTAGCGTCGATGAAGGTCTTCTCGTTGAAACCCGCAGTTTCAATCACCAAAGTATCGCCCTCCCAGCGGCCAACGGAGTACCCTGAATAGCGCGGTAAGATTTCAAGCTCTTCGTCGGGATATATCGGCCTGTCCATTTCGACAAAGCGGACTACCCCGTTCAGCTCGTATAGTATTGTCGTCTGGCCTGGCGTGTGGACAATACGAAACGGATAGGGACCTGCCAGAATGCGCGGAACGCCGTCCGGCACGCAGAGTCGGCGTGCCTCATCCAAGATTGAGCCGTCCTCAAGGCCCACGATATTTTCCGCATATTTCTGTTGTCCAGCCTCGTTCAAAGGCAGGGCACCCCCACCCACCAATTCCAAGCTTAGGTAGTAACGCTGCACCCACCACGTTCCGGAGACGTCCCACTCCGAATTGTCCTGGGCCTCCGCCGTAGAAGTCATAGCGACCACCACAGCGATGACGCTAAGGAGGCGCCGTACACGACGGCTTACTGAAAATCCTGAAACGGCCAACTTTGTCTCCCTCGATGTGGCGGGCGCAATTGTCCCTTCCTTTCCTCGTAGCATGCCTGCGACAAGAGCGAGGCCCACCAGAAACATCCAATCTAGCGGAAGAGCAGCATAACGGGAAAGTGTCACCCGAACCGTTAGATGGGCCGGTTGTGATACAACTCAGCCATCACTACGGTGGGTTTGACGAAGGCCAAGGCTACTACACAAACTTGACCTACGCTTCGCCGACTCAGGAGCGAAAATAGAGGGCTTTGGAGATGAACGGGTTTGCGGCAGAAATACTCGCATCCTTTTTAGGGCCCGCGCGCCGCATGGGTTCCGTTCTTCTCCTCGCTACACTCGTCGGCGTCGGGACGTTGTCCTTTTCTCTTCCCGGTTACGGCCAGGACGGCATCACGGACTTCAGTGGCATTTGGCGACGCGACGCCTTCCGCCTGGTTCCGCCCTACATGTTCGACGATACGATTGTGCAAGGAGTGGTGGACGGGTTTGAGAACTCCATTCTGAAACCCTGGACCGCGGAAATTCTGATGGAGAAATCCAATTCTGAAAACAACGGCCGGATTTACGCCAATACGATGGGAACCTGCTGGCCCTATGGCGTGCCCGGCCTTTACGATGTCCGCGCTATTCAAATTTTACAGCTGCCCGACGAAATCCTGATCATCTATGATATCGACCACCAGTTGCGGCAGATTCCATTGAACGTTCCTCATGCAGCCCCTGTCGAACCTAGCTGGTATGGCGATTCCGTTGCCCATTTCGAAGGTGATACGCTGGTGATCGACACGGTTGGTTTTCACGAAGCACCGCAGGCGATGGTCGACGCCTATGGAACGCCGGTCAGCGAAGCCCTCCATGTCGTCGAGCGCTACAGCCTCATCAATGACGGAGAAAATTTGGTGGCTGAGATTTTGGTAGAGGACCCCAATATCTTCAAGACGCCCTGGTCCATGACAGTCGAGTATTACACCGACGACCAGAAACTCAGAGAGGCGCCTTGCGCAGAAAACAATCGTGAATGGCCCTACCTCATGCCGATCGCCGAATTACCGGATTTCTGACCAAGGATGTTATCCCTCCCAAATTTTTTCTTGGATCACTCACACAGAAAAATCATGTCAAAAAAACTTAAGTAGCTGATTGCATAATTTTCCATCAGCCCAATAAGGAATTCATATGGCACTTCAAATTCGCCGCGTTGTTACCGGTCATGATGCAAATGGAAAGGCGCGCGTTGCTATCGATGAAATCGTAAGTAATGTCATTTCTCGTCGACCGGGCCAGGATTCGGTGGTCGTCTGGGCTAGTGATCAATTGCCGGCCGATGTGAGCACTTTTCACGACATCTCATCTGAGGTGGAGAAATCCACCGTGCCGGGGGGCTCCGTGTTTCGCATTTGCCGATATGAGCCCGGCGTCGCACCGCGCAATCACCGCACCGAAAGCATCGATTATGCAGTGGTCATTTCGGGCGAGATCGATATGGAGCTCGATGACGGCGAAAAGGTGCATTTGAAGGCGGGTGATGTCGTGGTGCAACGCGGGACGGTGCACAATTGGACCAATAATGGCGATGTGCCTTGCGTGGTTGCGTTTGTACTTGTTTCTGCGAAATTGCCGTGCGGGTTGGAGAACATTGGGTGAAACCTAATAGTGGAGAAAAACCATGACACGCGTGACGCCGCTACGCCGCGAAAATGTGCCCGAACTCGACGAGAAATTTTTCAAGCCCTATGAAGCCGCGCATGGTTATGTTCCAAATTCTAATTTGGTGATGGCACGGCGGCCAAAAATGTTGGCCGCGTTTCGCGCGCTACGACAAGCCGTGTTCGATCCCGACAATATCGTGCCCGCAGATACACTGGCGCTTGTTGGCCACATCACGAGCAAGGCGGCAGGCTGCCAATATTGTGTGGCGCATACTGCAAATAATTCTGAGTTAAGCGGGTTGAGCGCCGAGAAAATTGCTGAGATTTGGGACTATGAAAGATCGCCCTTGTTTGATGATGCCGAACGCGCCGCACTTAGATTCGCGCAATGTGCAGCTTTGGTTCCCAATATGGTCAGTGATGAAGATGTTGAGGCGGTAAAAAAACATTACAACGAAGACGGCATTGTCGAAATTCTTGGCGTGGTGTGCTGGTATGGCTTTCTCAATCGCTGGAACGATTCACTTGCCACTGAGCTCGAAGATGTCGCGTTTGAAAAAGCCTCGCAAACGCTAAAGGGCACGGATTGGTCGGCAGGCAAGCACACACCTAAACAAGCTCGATCACTCTGAATAAGAAATGATCTGCATTCTTTAAAACATTGATTTTATTACAGTTATTCCCACTCGATAGTGCCAGGCGGCTTTGAGGTCACATCATAGACAACGCGGTTAATGCCTTTAACTTCGTTCACGATCCTTGTCGCGGCGCGTGATAAAAAATCATGACTGAAAGGAAAAGTGTCGGCGGTCATGCCGTCAGTCGATGTAACCGCGCGCAAGGCGCAAACATATTCATAGGTTCGATCGTCGCCCATAACTCCAACGGTTTTAACCGGCAAGAGAACCGCAAAGGCCTGCCAAATCTTGTCATAAAGGCCAGCTTTGCGTATTTCATCGAGATAGATGGTGTCAGCTTTACGTAAAATGTTGAGCTTTTCCTCGGTAATCTCTCCCGGTAACCGAATGGCAAGTCCTGGGCCCGGAAAAGGGTGCCGGCCGACAAAATGATTGGGCAAGCCGAGCTCGCGGCCTAATTCGCGGACTTCATCTTTAAACAATTCGCGCAAAGGCTCGACCAACTTTAGCTTCATGCGTTCGGGCAGCCCGCCAACATTGTGATGCGATTTGATCGTCGCCGAGGGGCCACCCAGCGCTGAAACGCTCTCAATCACATCAGGATAAAGCGTTCCTTGGGCAAGAAACTCTGCTCCACCGAGTTTCTTTTCTTCGGCGTCGAACACATCGATAAAAGTCGCGCCAATAATTTTGCGCTTTTTTTCAGGATCCAAGACGCCTTTAAGGCTATCCAAGAACAGCTTAGACGCTTCAACATGAATAAGCGGTATATTGTAATGACCACGAAACAGCGAAACAACTTCGTCGGATTCGCCCGCACGCATCAGTCCGGTATCGACAAAGATACAGGTCAGCTGATCGCCAATCGCCTCATGGAGGAGAACCGCAGCTACCGAAGAATCCACCCCGCCCGATAACCCGCAAATAACGCGCCCCTTGCCAACTTGCTTACGGATACGCGCTATCTCTTCAGCACGGAATGTTTCCATATCCCAATCAGCATCAATCCCAGCAACTTTTTGCGTGAAGTTCTTGATCAGCGCGGCACCACGCGGCGTGTGCACGACTTCAGGATGAAACATCACGCCATAGAAGCGCCGCTTCTCGTCTGCAATCGCGGCGAATGGCGCATTGGCACTGTGGGCAATGACTTTGAAGCCCTCTGGTAGAGCAGTGACGCGATCACCATGGCTCATCCATACCGTGTCACGTCCGCCAACCGACCATACACCGTCGAATAGCGGACTTTCATCACCAATCTCAATCTCCGCACGGCCAAATTCACGCTTGTCATGAGGCTCTACTTTGCCGCCCAATTGCGTGACCAAAGTCTGTTGGCCATAGCAAATGCCGAGAACTGGAACACCAAGTTCAAATACCTTGTGGGGGGCGCATGGTGATCCTTCACGTATCGTTGTGTCAGGGCCGCCGGAAAGAATGATGGCTTTGGGTTTATCCTTTGCGAGCGCTTTTTCCGCGGAATGAAACGGTGCGACCTCGCAGTAAACTCCTGCCTCGCGCACACGCCGCACGATTAATTGGGTAACCTGACTTCCAAAATCGATGACAAGAACAGTAGCCATAAACGCTAATCGATCGCCATTGCCGAGGCGCCATGGGCGCTAATCGCATCGCGCAACTCCGTCGCCTCAGGACAAGCGGGCGCGCAGGCTTCTACAAGAATTTCATGCCTTGCTTCAGCACTCTCTACATCGCCTTGGTTCAACGCGAGCAATGCAAGCTTCATGTGGGCTGTTGGGTTCGCCGGATCAAGTTCAAGCACAATATTAAAATATTTTTCAGCAAGATCTAACTGAGTATTAACTGCATAAAATTTGGCGATACCAAGATAAGGCTCAATCGTCGCCGGCGCGTAGATGATCGCCGATTGATAGAGCTGGATCGCGGCTTGGTTGTCCCCGCGGCTTTCTGCCTCCTTAGACTGGCTCAAAAAATCTTCACCCTGCGCTAATGCATTGCTGCAAATCACCAGTCCAACAATGCTTCCGAGCCGTACCGATTTTAGGGTCGATTTCATGGAATTCCGTAAACTCAAAGCCTCAGCAATTAAGGGGCTTTGCCAGCTAATTCACTTCCTTGCAAGCGCGCAAGCAAAGAAGCCGTCGGTCCCTGTACTTGCTGGAGTACCCACAAAAAAATGGCCCAGTCCAGGCGGGGCTGGCGTACCGACGGTGTTATCCCAGAGGGTGGAAACATCTTCTATTTCGAAGCCTTTGACTCGGCTTAAAAAGGCGGCAATTCGGTCCGTGCTTTCTTTGGGCAAAATCGAGCAAGTCGCAAAGATAAGTCGCCCACCCCCACAGACATAGCTCGAGGCCCGTTCAAGCAAGTGCGATTGAAGGGACGCAAAAGCCTTCAATTTTTCCTCTGTCAAACGCCATTTCATTTCCGGGCTACGTCGCCAAGTCCCCGAGCCACTACACGGCGCGTCTACTAGCACAATGTCAAATTTTCCTTGCGGTTTTTCTTTACCAAGAACGCGACTGCTAATGATATTCACACCAGCACGCCGCGCACGTGGTGCCAACTGCGCCAAACGTTTCGCGTTGCTATCGCAGGCCATGATTTCACCTTCATTTTGCATGATTGCAGCAAGCGCTAGCGATTTTCCACCCGCACCAGCAGCGAGATCAAGCACCCGCATACCGGGCTTGGCACCACATACGAGCGCTGCAATCTGCGAAGACTCATCCTGTATCTCAATCGCGCCGGTTTGAAAAAACTGAGTGTGTCGCAGTGCGCTCAAGCCTTTAGCTGTTGGGATGCGGATGCCAAGTGGCGAGTATGGTGTCTGCGAAGCGTCAAACTTGAGGGATCGCAAACCTATCAGTAACTCAGCACGCTCAGCACGCAAGGAATTGACACGCATATCAACTGGCGCACGTGCGAGCATTGCTTGCATCTGAGGCACGGCCTCTTTACCAAAGGCGCGTTGCAGCTCCGGCTCAAGCCATTTGGGGTAACCACCGCGAACATAATCTGGTTGATCACTACTAGGCGGATTATCAAGTGCATGACACTCGTCTTTGCTTAACGGCGAGGGACCATATTTGCCGCGGCAGAAGAGATCTTTGATTTCTTTGACTCCCAACCCATCATTTAGGAGAGATCCAATTAATACCGCGCGGGGCACCTCGGATTGCATACGCCAGGCAAATTCACTACGCCGGCGCAAAGCGCCATATACATGCTCCGAAATCGCCGCTCGATCTTTTGATCCAGCAAAGCGCCGGCCCGAAAACCAATATTTTAAAAAGCGATCAACCGGCTGATTAGTCTGAAGCGCGTCGCTGAGGATTTCAATGGCGGCTTGTAGACGCGCTTCTGGAGTCATGATGGTAATCCACTTGAGGTGCTTAGGGATTGCTGCGATGTCTATAGATTGTAGGAACTTAAGTCCAAACGAAGTTATTTTCGTATATTCGCTTGACTTAAGAGCCCCTGTTTCAGCGGGCGCAAATACATTGCCTTCAGCTTGCCGATGCTTACCTGATAGGTAGGTGGGCCAAGCATAGCCATGACGTGTTGGGGAATTTTGTGACTGGACCTGAGAATCAACTGCCCATTTGCGAGGAAGTGAAATCGCTCTGTTTGCTTGTAATTCTCCGATCCGACGCGTAGAGACGAAATGTGAGCACTCTTCTTCAGTCCATTCGAAAAAGGCTTACGCGCCTGCGTCGTTTTCCAGTTTTGGGAGCGCATGAAGGGGTGAATTTTATTCTCGATCCGTGTAACTGGACCGACAACCGTATCTTGGCGCAGGTGCCTTATGAAAAAGCCCAATTCGACTATGCGCGCAAAGAGATTGCTGCCCGCGACATAGATCTTGTTATAGATATTGGTGCCAATTTTGGGCTCTACGCGATTGTATTGGCGAAGGAGCTGAATGTTCGTGAAGTCATCGCTTTTGAGCCCGTCAGACGTAATTACAATCAGCTTTTGGCAAATGTATTCGCCAACCGGCTTGATGATAAAATAACGGTGTATCGCCTGGCACTCAGCGATAAAAACATCTCTGACCAGGTTATCTATATGGACCCAAAATCAACCAATCTTGCGCGCTTCGATGTCGCGACGGCGGATCGCCCCGCAGACGTTTTTCAAGAATCAGAGAAAATTGATGTCGTACGTTTCGATGATATTTTAGCGATTGAGGGTCGACGCACCTTTGTGAAGATCGATGTTGAAGGCGAAGCAGAGCGCTGCCTCATCGGAATGAAGAACTTCTTCACCAAGAACAAAGGCGTTGTGCAAATCGAAGTTAGCGATTGCGAACACAGCGTTCCTGCCATCATGGAGTCTTATGGGTGGAAGCTGTTACGCGTGATTCATTTGGATCATCAGTTCGGCAAAGATTGAGATGATAGAGGGTAGAATTAGATTTATCACTGTGACGAGTCCCTCCTTCCATCCATACTCACTGTTATGCTGTTAGCGTACCCACCTTCTCTCTTAAGTGGAGAGGGTAAAAAATTAGGGACCTTTACTCACCCAAAACCACCAATGCATCGCAGGTAAGTAGCTGACCTTCTGTCAGATGCTCGTAGATCATTACTTGGCGCGCGGGACGGGTTTCGGGGTCAGGAAAAACCTCCAGCCAAGCGGTATTAAGATCAGCACGGATAGGTTCTTCTGTGATCCATACATTTAGTTTTACAATATCATCGTATGACGCACCCGCTGCTGTCAGGATCGTTCCTAAATTCACAAACATGGCGCGCGCTTGGGTCAACGGATTGGGCGAGACATTGCGGTTTTTATCGCGACCCGAGACGATGCCTGTTGCGACAAAATTTCCCAGCTGGCTGGCGGGCGGAATCGGATTCTTATGACTGAAACCGTCAACGTAAATGGCTTTGCGTTTTGCCATTCGTTGAGGCGCCTTACTGGTTGCCCGGATAGTTTGGGCTTTCACGCGTCACCATCACACCGTGAATATGGCTTTCCTGCATCCCGGCACTGGTGATCCGGACAAATTCGGTGCTGGAATGAAAATCTTCAATGGTAGCGCAACCAGTATAGCCCATGGCAGCACGCAATCCGCCAACAATCTGATGTACAACTGAACCCACCGGGCCTTTGTAAGGCACCTGACCCTCAATACCTTCGGGCACTAATTTCAAATTGTCCGTCACATCTTGCTGGAAATAGCGATCGGCGCTTCCCCGTGCCATCGCACCAAGAGAACCCATACCCCTATAACCTTTGTAAGAGCGCCCTTGATAAAGAAACACATCGCCCGGGCTTTCATCGGTGCCGGCAAGAAGGCTTCCAATCATTACACAATCAGCGCCCGCGGCAATCGCTTTTGCCAGATCGCCGGAATATTTAATCCCACCATCAGCAATCACCGGCACGCCTTCTTTGTGCGCCACCTCAGCGCAATCCATGATGGCTGTAAGCTGTGGAACGCCAACACCTGCAACGACGCGCGTAGTACAGATCGAGCCCGGACCAATCCCAACTTTGATCGCATCCGCGCCAGCATCAATCAACGCTCTGGCACCATCGGCCGTTGCAACATTTCCTGCAAGCAATCGCAAGGAGTTGGATTCTCGTTTGATGCGCGAGACCGTATCTAGCACACCGGCAGAATGTCCATGCGCGGTATCGACCACGATTACATCACATTCGGCATCAAGTAGCGCTAAAGCACGATCCAACCCTTTGTCACCCACATTGGTCGCAGCTGCAACGCGCAAACGCCCGCGCTCATCTTTGCAGGCATTGGGAAATTTTTGTGCTTTTTCGATATCCTTCACGGTAACCAAACCAACACAATTGTAGCCTTCGTCGACCACTACTAATTTTTCGATCCGGTGCTTATGCAAAAGCGCCTTAGCTTCTTCGATCGGAATGCCGTCGCGCACGGTGATAAGGTTATCCTTGGTCATCAGCTCAGAGACTTTTTGGCTGTAATCCTGGGCAAAGCGCACGTCGCGATTGGTTAGAATGCCAACCAGCTTTCCAGGGCCTTTGCCATTCTCATCGACCACCGGAATACCCGAGATATGATGGTGTTCCATCAGCGCGAGCGCATTTGCAAGCTTGGCGCCGGGAGTAATTGTCACGGGATTCACCACCATGCCAGATTCAAACTTCTTTACTCGGCGCACCTGGTCGGACTGTTCTTTGGGAGTCAAATTGCGGTGAATGACGCCGAGACCACCCGCCTGGGCCATGGCAATCGCAAGACCGGCCTCAGTCACCGTGTCCATTGCAGCTGAGATTACTGGAATACCAAGCTCGATATCCTTAGTGAGGCAGGTTTTAGTGTTGACTTGGTCAGGAAGCACGCTGGAGGCTGCTGGAACCAGCAATACGTCGTCAAAGGTGAGCGCTTCACGAATAGTCAAAGGGATTCCTTGTGCGGAATGGGCCTTATCGAGGCGGAGGAGGTATCAGAAGCCAAGCGTGGCTACAAGCGGGCAGCAACAATTTTCTGAAAGCCCTGTGTTTAACTGTGTTTGACGCCCCGAAATCCCTGGGCAACTAAATAAAGCTCAACCGAATTAGCCCGGGAGGCCGGTGGTTTGACATGTTTGACCTGGCGAAATGTCTTCCTGAGCTTGGCTAGAAGTTCTGGCGCCGCCCCACCTTGAAACAGCTTTCCAACAAATACCCCACCCGGTTTCAACACGCTTTCTGCAATCTGCAGCGCAGCCTCAAAAAGGGCCACAGTACGAATATGATCAGTTTGACGATGGCCGGTAGTAGGCGCCGCCATGTCAGATAAAACCACGTCAGCGGGGCCGTCTAGGGCTGAAATAACGGCTTTTAGAGCCTCAGGTGACAACGCATCAAGACACAGGAGATGGACATCAGCGAGCGGCTCCATAGCGTTGATATCAGCAGCAACAATCATACCAGAGGGGCCAATTCGGTCTCTAGCAACTTGGCACCAACCTCCCGGTGCCGCTCCAAGATCAAGCAGTTTCACACCTTTCTTTAGAAAACGGAGCTTTTCGTCTAATTCAATAAGCTTGAAGGCAGAGCGCGAACGGTAACCCCGCGCTCGTGCTTCGGCCACATATGGATCGTTCAACTGACGCGTGAGCCAACGCGTCGACGAGGATTTTCTTCCCTTCGCAGTTTTGACCCTTACGCTAAAACGACGCCCGCTAAGAGAACGCCCAGAGTTCTGTTTCTTTTCGTCAGCCATGGTGCGATTTCAAGCTCATTACATTTTATCGGGTTAAGCAAAGATAAATCACCGACCTTCCTGCCTTAGTAGGGAAAATAATCAACATTGTCATTTCCGCCTACTCCTCCTTCAATAACGTCAGGACAAGATTGTCGGCCTTGCCTTCGTGTGAGACTAGCCTAACCATGAGGAGTTTTCTGCTCACGCACCTGCTTGACAGGGCGCCCAGGTTTGGGCCCAGGCCCTTCAACGCTTGGCCCCATCAATGACGCCCGCCCTTCACCGGCGTCTTTTAGCAATCCAAGAAGAAGCCCCTCCCGTAATCCGCGATCAGCGACACGTAAATGCTGCGTTGGCCAATCTTCCATGATCGCAGACAATATGGCGCAACCGGGTAGAATCAGATCGGCGCGGTCTTTGCCAATGCAGGGGATCTTGGCGCGGCCGTCAAAATCTTCACGGACAACACAATCAGTAATGCGCAACACTTCGCCACGCATCAGCCATTGGCCGTCGATGCGGCTACGGATATAGCGCTGCAACCCAAGCTTTATTCCAGCAATCGTCGTGAGCGTGCCTGACGTTCCGAGTAGATGAAAATTATAGGGATCAAAACGATTGCCACTCAATTCACCACGAACCTGGTTGAGCATATCGCGTACGATTCGGCGCATCGGCACAAAGGACTGCGCAGGCAAATTATGCCCGCCAAAACGCTCAGCAAGTCGCACAACACCAACCGGGACTGAGGCCCAAGCAATAATTTCAAACGGCGGCTCGCTGCCGGGCGTTGCGCCAACCAAAATGAGTTCAGTCGAGCCGCCACCAATGTCAAAAATCAGTGCGCCTTCAAACTCTTTGCCGATAAGAGGTAAGCAGCCTTCGGCAGCAAGATGTGCTTCTTCCTCCGGAGAAATCACAACAAGCTCGATCCCTGTCTCAGAACGTGCGCGGCTAATGAGTGCATCAGCATTCTCGGCACGGCGGCATGTCTCGGTGGCGATTGCACGAATGTGGGTGACCCCATTGCGCTTCAAACGCTCGGCGCAGATTTTCAGCGCCTTAATAGTGCGGTTAAGCGCAGCCTCGGTAATAATCCCGTGGCGCTCCAAGCCTTCGCCAAGGCGCACGCTCGCTGTGTAGGAATCAATTACTTGGGGCATGGAAACGCCACTGCCCCTATGGGGTACGGCTACGAGTAGACGACAAGCATTGGTTCCAACATCAATGGCACCCAATACGGGCCCATTATCGTGGTTTTGCACCCTGGGTTTGCGCCGATGATATGGGTGGCGCTTCTTCCTTCTTTGGGCGCGTTGCGCCAATTTTCTTCTCCTTACGTACCTTTAGTCCAGTACGCTGTTTTTTTTACAGCTTGGCCTGCCCGAACGGGCATGGCAACTGGTCGCTGTAAGGGGGGCTTGTTACTTGCCCGAAGACAGCCAGGTTGCTACCAACGCCACGGCTAAATTTGAGGCGTATCTTGAGTAACAGTTGGACGTCTGAGCCGTACGTTCAACGAACGTTACTTATAACATATTGATAATACTTGTTATTTTGGGGAATCGTCTAACGGTAGGACAGCGGACTCTGACTCCGCCAGTCTAGGTTCGAATCCTAGTTCCCCAGCCAATTGAAATAGCTACAGATTCCTCTGCCTGCCTGTAAAACTTGCCGAGCCATAACCTTTTTTATTGTCAGATGTGGTGTTTTTCTACTTCTTTTTGAAAAAAGCATAACAGGTCTGTACAACGCCTAACGCCACGGTTGCCGCCCCATAATAGACCCACTGCGTTTGAAAGAGCATAAAGCTGCTTCGCGGCCATTGAATATAACCTGCACCCTGTCCCATCCAGATAAGGCCCATGACCGTAATAATTGGCCCAATGATCATCAACAGCTTCATTTTTCAAATCCCACCATAATCAAACATGTGATTGCTAGAAACCCATGTAATGTAGGCCACAAGTTAACCGCACTGTGGATTAGATTTCATAGGGTGACTTTCCCGGATAGCTGTGCTCGAGAAATGTTTTCACCATTTTTTCTACTCTTCGTTTCGGTGCGTTGCCAAATTCGTCATTGAGGCAAAAAGTCTTTCTCCTGTATGCCCCTAAACTTGCTAGCCGTAGGCCTGTTAGGACTGCAGAATTGTTTAATATGCAATATGAAACGTCGCGGTAACTTCGGTAGAACGATTCCAAGCGTGCTCGTCCAGTTTCCAGAAGAAAGTAAGGGTAGAAGTGACCAACAGCTGGTACATTGTATTTCGCACGAAATCGGCTCTGCCTTGTAACCTTGAAGTCCACTGGCCATCGTTCAATCATTTCTTGCCAGTATTTCTGGTCAATGAGTAGCGGCACGTGATTTACTGCGTGGCGAAGCTTGGCTCCAAACGCAGCATCGAGCAAATAATTTGCATGGGCAAGACTGGCGTTCCACGGAGAAAAATCGTCTCGGTGTCGCATCTTTGACCGACGGGTCCACCGTAATCGCGGAAACATTCTTAAATTTCCATAACCGTCAACAAAGTCATCAAAAGTAACCGGACCATCAAGTAAAAAATCATCGTTCAAATAAAGTAGCCTTTGTGAAAGATTAGGGATATTCCCCATAAAAGACTCAATCGCGAAAGCATTAAATGTAGGAAGGCATTCCTTGTTTATAAAATCATCATGGTGAACAACTGACAAATTAGGATGCGTCGTATTGAGCCAACGCGGCACCTGCGGGCGACATGTCAGTATATAAACGTGGCGTATCCAGGGGGCATAGCTGGCTAGCGACCGAAGGCTATACTTTAGTAAGTCGAGATTATCTCGCATGCGGAGGGGATCGCGATCCCAACGGTTCGAGGCATAACGTTCCCATTGTTCATGAAACCCTGGGTGGCGGTCATCTACCCAAGTATAAACTACATCTATGGGCTCAGGTATTTGTTGGCTCACCAGCCTTAACTCTCTTGCTTCGATCTATGTTGGCTTACGTGAAGGCTTTTTGCACTAGCGCGATAGAGAAATTATTGCATCAGCGCTACCTGTTCTAGAGGTACCGAGAAGGGACAGACTCAAAAGTCTAAGGTCGGTAGAATGTCAGCAACCGCCCACAGGTAAGAACTGCAAGCCAGAGGAATAACGAAAATCCTGCGATCAATCTGATTTGCACTGACGCATTTTCACCCGGCCCGACTTCCTTTGTCTTACGAAAAGCCGCGCTGTAGAAAATTAGAATATTCAGTCCCGCCAGCGCCATGAAAAACATCTTGAACTGAAAAGCGCGGTTGTAGAGGTATTGATCTGGGTAGCCGAACAGAAAAAGCGAACCCGTGATCAAATTGGTTGAATAACCCACAATCCCAACTGGGATTAGGCGGTGTATTGCTGCAACCGGTATGGCCTTAGCCATACCCATTAAGCGCAAGTCAAAAAGCCCAACCGCACCGATCAAAAGTGACAAGCCGATAAAATGGATTGACTCTGTCGTCGCCCAGACCCATTGGCTAGAGCGCGCAAAATTGCCCCAATCCGTTGCTCTAGCCCACATTTCGAAATCTTCAACCAAGTCGCAACAACTCCGTTTTAATTAAAAACCGTTAGACGCGTATAGGTATAAGCAAGAAATCGCCCCGCAAAAATTGTGGCCACCCATAAAGTAATCAACAGTGCCGCCAATCTTTTGTCTTTTAGCTGCACTGTCACCAGTTCAACTCCTTTACTGGAGAAAATGCTTTTATTGATTTTTGCAAAGACGACCAGCGCCAGTACAACAAGAGATAATTTGATATAAAATAGAGGATTGGTAAGCGCTTTGGTGGGATAGGCGATGAGAAGTAACAAGCCTGAGAAAACATTTGCACCCAATCCAGCCCAGCCAATGGAAACAAAATTTGCCATAGCGCGTAGTGGCACGAGTGGCGCTAGGCCAAGCATGCGTACACTTATTGCGATGTGCGTGCCGACCAACAAACCCATGCCTACCGCATGCAAAACCAATATACCGGGAAAGACAAAAACCGAGTTGGTCTCACGAATGAAGGCAGTGAGCGCACTTTGCTCGATCCAAATTAAAAACGGATCCATCGCTCACCTTTTACACGACAGGCCACGCCCTGCCGTCTCCTTTCAAATCATTTGATCAGTTTCTCGCCCTGCACCAATCTAATACGCCGTGTAATCAACAAGGAACATAACAAATGACAACCAAAGAATTACGATCAATACCCAAGCAAGCCGCGTATACCAGTCACCAGACTCAAACAACGCGACAAGAAATCCTTTGCTGAACAATTTGGGCTGCATTTCAGATTTTCCCCATGGCACTACGTTTCGGTCAAGTTGGTTGACTGTAGAATCGCACCAAATATTGCTCCAACATAAAAATTATTAGATCAAAGCAGTTAAATACGCTTTAGTTTCCTTGTCTAACAGAAAATAAGTCTATCTATGTGAACGGAATGGAGTGAACCACTACATGACAAATTCCAATCTAAGAAGCGTGTTATTTTTGGGCCCGTCTGACATCAAGGATTTGATTTCTATGCACGAGGCGATCGATCTCGTGGCGCAAGGATATTCCGGTGCGGCTCAATTTCCCATTATCAATGCGCCACGACGGCGCGTCCATTCCCACAAAGGCGTACGAGTATCTAATTTTCCCGGCGGCGTTGATTCTCTTGGCGTCATAGGCTCACTCACCCGGGCGGAATCCGTAACTCATGATCCAGAAAGCCAAGTTTATCCCTATCGTGAACACCCTACCTATTTGCTATTCGATTCCAAGACTAGTCACATTAAAGCCATTCTGATGGGAGAGATCACTGAAAAGACCATCGGGTTTTCTTCTCTGATGGCACTACGCACCGCAGCCACAACTGGTGTCGGCATTCGCCATCTTGCACGAAAAGATGCCAAAAGCGTGGGCGTTTATGGAACCGGTGGTCAAGCCTTGCACAAGATACTGGCCTGTGCCCAAGAGCGCACGATTAAGAGATACAAAATCTATAGCCGTAATCCAGACAATCGAAAAAAATTCATTGCTCAGCTGAAAAACTTAATTGATGCAGAGCTGGTCGATATCGATACGCCGCGTGAAATCTGCCGTGATGTAGAAATTGTAATCTGCGCGACTAATTCAAACATCCCGGTATTCGACGGCGACTGGCTGGAACCAGGCCAGCATGTGATCACTATCGTTGGTTCTAATAATGCGCTGGTCAAGGGCGGATGGCTACAAACCGGGCGACGTGAAAATGATGATCGTACTTGTGAGCGTGCGGACTTCATCGTGACCAATTGGCGTGAATCTGTGGAGCAGGAACAACAAGCCGGGCTCATCGGGCCGCTAGAAGCTGGTATTATTACCTGGGAAAAAATTGTTGAATTAGGCGATATCGTCGCCGGCCGGCATCCCGGGAGAACATCCGATGAGCAAATTACTTATCATGCAAATAATAACGGAACTGCCGCCGCAGATCTTGCTATTGCCGAGTGGGTCTATCGCGAATGTGTGAAATTAGGCCGCGGGCAAAAAATTGAATTGCCGCCACCCGGCGCGCAGTGATTTTTATCTTAATAGGGTTGAATAACCAGCTACGTGTACCATACATAGCTATTCCCCTTTGTACCCTTCAATAACGGCCATACGTGCGAAGCACTGCGCAAACGGCAAGCCCGAAGCAAAATTGTCCAAGCCCGCATGATAAAAAATATTCATAAAGGATTCCCGCTCGATTAGAGCACATTTGGGCATCATGTTACGGACCTCACCTAATGACATACGGCGATAACCGATATTTCCATAAACTCCCTCAAAATCACCCTTGAACCGATGAAACAAATTCATGTTGAAAAAACTCAAATAGAACCAACCACCCGGCTTTAAGGCGTGAAAGATTTTGTGCAGAAACGCTCTTTGTGTTGCCTCATTACCGAGATGCTGAAGAAAGTCAGCCATCATGATGCCATCGAAAGAGCCATTCTCAAATTCAATTACATTTAGATCTCCCTGGACAAACAGGGCATTCATAGAGCTATTGCCACAAAGCTGAGCATTAATTGACAAAGAGCGTATGGAAAAATCGACCGCAATAATTTCGTAGCCTGCTTGGAGCAAAAGATCAGTGGTGGGCCCAGGACCACAGCCAAGATCAAGAACTCTGCCCCCTTGCGCCCTCTTTGGCTGAGACTGGATGAAGTGCTTAAGCCTCACAATCTGACTCGGAAATTTTGGATGCGATAAATAATTAAGCGCGTCTTGATCGCGGACAACCATCTCCGGTGATGAGGCTGCCATAGTCGGATCATGAATAAGGAAGGCGCCGTGCATTTTGCTGCCCAATGGCGATTGACAGCAATTTCGCTCACCCTCGGGTAAAAACGAAAATGGCGCTCCGCAGGCTCGGCAGAGCACTAAATTATGGAGCATTGCGTCTTCGCCTCAAGGATCGAGCCGGTGTAGCCTAGCGTCTCGCAATTGAAAATCTAAATTTTTGAAATATAAATATCTGCAGTTTTTACCAAATTGACATATGCCCTACGCCCTACGGGCTAAATCTTAATTTACCCGTACAATTATGGTCCTTGGTTTTGTGATAAAGCGCCCAAATACGACGAGGGAAGAAAGATCAGATAGGAGGCAATTTTGTCGAAAGACTTAATCGCTACCATTACCACCCCTACGAAAGATCGGGCGGCCATTGGGCCTATCAGAATTAGAAAAACTGCCGCCACGTTGGCGTGGCTGGGAATTTTCTTCACTGGCGGTGGACGGAGCTGACGCGGTAGCGCGCTGGCGCGTGGGCCGACTAGCACTGTTTCTACTACCATTTCGTGCACGATTATTGCCGAACACACCACTACGGTTTAGCGACGGTGCATTTCCCGCACCAGAGCTGGACGGCGGTTCAGCTCCAGCTTCCCGCTGACGGGAGGGGCGACCAGTATTGTTTTCATTACTCCTAAAGATCGGGCGACCATTAGGTCTGCCATTATTAAAAAAAACGCCGCCACGATTTGGTGCAGCGTCATTATCTTCGCCACGGCCACGATGTATCTTGCCCCGCCAGCGTTGATTACCCCCGCGGTTCCAGTCCAAACGCGGACGCGCACCTCTCCAGCTGTCACGCCGCCAATCCCCATACAGCCAATACCAATTGACGCCACCATATGTTCGATAATAGATCGGACCGCCATACCAGACGCCACCATGGAAAACCGGCTGGTTCCATACTTGGTAGCGGCAATAATCAGCTGGATAGCCCCAGGGCGGCGAATGATAGTCGCAGTCGTAATTATTGCTGGCGCCGTAATAGCCGTCGCCATAGCCACCATAATAGCTACTGCCGTAATAACCACCTTCGACGCAGGACGACAAAAGCGTCGCAGCAAGTGCAATAAAAATTGGTGCTAGCAGTTTCATTAGCGACTCCATGAACAAGTATCGCGTATTTGCCATGCCTCTATGGCAATTATCCTAAGACAGAGCTGAACCGCGGATGAACGTAGTAAACGGATAATGTGGGTCACGAGAATCGGAAGAACACACGATCCTTCCTATTCCAGGGAAATCTGCGCTATTTGGCTAGATTTCTTTGCAGCGCTCCATCGGATTGACTAACTGGCTCTTGCCTAGAAGCTAACACGACGCAGAATTTTGACGGGCGAATGTCAGCGTTAACTAATATTAGTACAATTGCCCTTTTAGATGCGCAAAACGAAGCTCTGCCGCTGAGGCAACAGAACCCCGCCGCATCACCACTGCGACTAGACTCATCTAAATCCACATTATTCAGTCAATGTCGCGCCCAATTGGCTGGAAACTAGCTTCCAAAAGTGCTCTTTCGACAAGACTTTAGTGGTCCAGCGGCGTGTCCCGCATTTGGAAATTATAAACTTTTGGCCTGGTTCCCTTGCCTGTTTCCATGTGGAACGGCGTCCTGGAACCAAAAGTCGTCCAAAGTCCGCGGCCTTTCCAGCCCCCATCAGGATCATCAATCCGACCGTCAACGCCCTTGGCAAAGAAGCCCAGCGGATAAGGAACCCGCAAGGTGAGGATTTCCTCATCTACCAAGGCAAGCAAGGATTCGGAGGCGTTTCCGATTACAATTGGAACATCATTTCCGATACCGAGCGTGTTGTGCTGATCGACCCAGGTGTAGTAGCTGGTCTCGCCGCTACCCGGGACGTCCTGAATGTTTTTGAACTGAGGTCCAGGGATTTCATAAAAGGCCCAGCCTTCAGGGCAATGCCGGCCTGTTGCTTCGGGTCCATTGAGTGGCCCGGTGCATTTACGAACATCGAAGCTCGCAATATGACCGCTCTGAACACCGGCCCAATTCACGCCGTTACGATCAATATCTGATCCACGAATGGAATGCGCCTTTACTTCGGTATTCTCGTCGAAATAAGGCATTTCATAAATTTGACCAATCGCGGTTTCCGGAGGATTGTCACCCGGTATGATGCGGACGAATGCACTTGGGAAAGTCATAACAGACCCCCAAATCGAACCATCAGCCGGACTCCAGGCGACAGAATAATTTCCAACATCGATCATTTTGTCACGCGCAGGATCAACGGGATCGTTGAAGCCAACTGGGTCGGCATCACGTACGCCATTGCCGTTAGTGTCAAGCACAAACGAGGTCCAGCCTTGTGCGGCCTCGTAATCCCCGGTCTCCTCGTAATGTGCGAGGTTGAACCAGCCCATTTCACTCGCACCACCGGAAAACCACATCGTATTATTGTCGTCCTCGGCAAAGGAGATGTGATGGGTCCCAAAACATGTCGGTAACACATCCCATTCATCTGTGCGGGGGTCATACAGTGACAAATCGCGACCGGACCTATCGCGCGGAAAGGACTGGGCAGATGGATGATCTGAGCCAGCGCGGCAGAAATCAGGATTGGCTCCCGTCGTGCTGCGCGAGGTAAACCAAACCCGGCCAAGATGGTCCATCATCGGGTTATGCGGGTCGGTGTAAGAATCCCAGATTGGCTCCATGCCCCAGTAGGGTGAGGGCCCAAAGATCGTATCGTCTCTAGAGGTATGCATCCCAGGCTCGCCCTGCGGAACGGTTGTGTAGGTGACCTCATGGCTTATCGGATCGAGAATGGGAATATCATCGGTACTCCATTCAGGCGAGCCATAGAGCTTGCCATAAGCATTAACGGTTGGATCACGGCGGTCGCTCGAGATCGTATCATGGAGATAAGTTGTCGGTTCCGCCCAATCCCATTGGGTAACCACGAGATTACGCTCTACTCCTTGCGGACGTGGCGGCGTCTCAAACGGCAGCTCGCCTGCTGCAATGCGATCCGTCCAGCTGGAATATTCTCCAATCGCGCGGGTCACACCCATACTGGGAATGCGATTTACCATCGAAGCGCTTGCCTGTCCTGCCTGAATTCGTTGCGTCCACGCAGCTTGAGAATTTTCGAACTCGCCGAGCTCTGAGGGGATCTCACGCATCGCTTGGCCGCCCCAAGCGTGGCAAGAGCCACAGCCGTTCGTCGAAATCCAATGTAGCCATTCGCCTTGGGTTTCAATATTTGGGTTAATGCCATTACCCTCTTCGCCGGTTCCAGGAAATTCGTCGGCTAAGGGGATTTCCAACAAAGTCATCCAATACAAAGCAGGATAAATCTCGGCCGCTGCAGCTGCGCTGGGGGCTACCACTTGCTCAAGATCGACGTTGCTACCAGGCGTTGCCGTTGTCTTGGCAGAATCGGAATTTCCGTACGCACGCGCCCAAACCTGAAAATTAGCGTCGGGCAAATCCGGAATCAGATAGCGGCCTTCATCATCGGTGATCACCGTACGAATAAATTTCGTAGGCAAATCGTCGGTTTCAGCAATGACCCACGCGCCTGCCTCAGGTCCGTTTGGTCCCGTGACTATGCCAGCGATATCGTCGGCGTCCATCGCAATATCTGCGCCCCCGCCCAGCTGGTCACATGCGCCCACACCTAAAAGAATAAGCCCACCAAAAATTACTGACGTCCGCATTTTTCGCCTCCACAACGATCTAGTTTTCATTTATCTGGAGTAGCGCGCAGCACCCGCACCCCCCCCTGGATTGCTAATTAGTTATAACTTTAACGAAATTCATCTCAATCGGAAATACCCACAGCCCCCTGATCTCACCTTTGCTGGTGCGGCACATGTGCTCATTTAAGAAATCAAGAAAAACAAGGGAAATAGCCTGTTTCTGGAAATAATTGCTGCCAC
>Ga0315338_1001187_pt1 | contig 36670 bp, 34 predicted proteins | sample ASW8metaG_FD_204518 | JGI IMG/M metagenome (GOLD analysis project Ga0315338, IMG submission 204518) | Ammonia-oxidizing marine archaeal communities from Monterey Bay, California, United States - ASW #8 | ecosystem: Environmental > Aquatic > Marine > Coastal | place: USA: California | collected... | reverse complement strand
GCACGCCGATGGACATCTACGAGCGCGTCTGCGAAATTTTCACATCGACGGCGGGAGCCGGCCGCTCGGGAACGTGGCTCTACGCGATGGGAACCGCGCAGCACTCACACGGAACCCAGAACATCCGCTCATACGCGATTCTCCAGCTGCTCCTCGGAAATATCGGAGTCGCCGGCGGCGGGATCAACGCCATGCGTGGCGAGGCCAACGTTCAGGGCTCGACGGACCATGGCCTCCTCTCCGGCTCCCTGCCCGGCTATCTGCAGATCCCCTCCGAGCAAGACGCCGACTTCGCCGACTACCTCGACCGGGTCACACCCAGAGCCCTCGATCGCGACGCAACCAACTGGTGGCGCAACAAGCCGAAGTACGTGACGAGTCTGCTGAAGGCGTGGTGGGGCGAGCACGCGACCGCAGAGAACGACTTCGACTTCGACTACCTCCCCAAGGTCGGCCCAGGCTTCAAGGGTCAGGGACATACCTACATCCCCCTCTTCCAGGCAATGCACGGCGGACAGATCAAGGGCCTCTTCACTTTCGGACAGAATCCTGCGGTGGGCGGACCGAATTCGACGTTCACTCGTGAGGCGCTCGACCAGCTCGAGTGGATGGTCGTAGTCGATCTCTTCGAACATGAGACCGCAACGCATTGGAAGCGGCCCGATGTGGACCCGACGGCGAACCAGACCGAAGTGTTCGTCCTGCCGGCTGCCGCTTCGATCGAGAAAGAAGGCAGCATCAGCAACAGCGGACGGTGGATGCAGTGGCGCTATGCCGCGGTTCCGCCCGTCGGCGATTCGCTGCCCGACCTCGACATCGTCGACCTCCTGTTTCGAGCCGTGCGCGACGAATACTCGAATGCCGAAGACGCGGTGTTCGCCGACCCGATCCGGAATGCGGCCTGGGACTACAAAGGCGGACATGGCGATGCACCGGACCCGCACGTCGTGGCCCGCGAGATCAATGGGCGACGGCTACCGAGGGCCACGGCCGATGCGGACGAACAATCTGCGGGGCGACAGGTCGACGCGTTCACAGAACTCATGGATGACGGCTCGACGGCATGCGGAAACTGGATCTATTCGGGCAGCTATACCGAAAAGGGCAATCAGGCCGCGCGGCGAGACGCGACGGATGCGGAGAACGGAATCGGCCTTCATCCCAATTGGGCATGGGTATGGCCCGCGAATCGCCGGATCCTGTACAACCTCGCATCCGTCGATTCAAAGGGGCGGCCATTCGACCCGAAGCGCTGGGTCATTCGCTGGAACGAAACAGACGCGAAATGGGAAGGCGATGTGCCGGACGGTGCGCTGCCGCCCGGTTCGAAACCGTTCATCATGCTGCCGGGGGGTGTCGCCCAACTCTACGCGCCAAGCCTCGAAGACGGCCCCTTTCCGGAACACTACGAGCCCGTCGAGAGTCCGATCCCGAATCAGCTCTCCGCGCAGCAATACGACCCTGCCGCGCTGATCTGGAACGACGGACCCCACGGCCGACTTGGGACCCCCGAAGAGTTTCCGATCGTGGGGACGACCTATCGGGTTTCGGAGCATTGGCAGACGGGCGCGATGAGTCGGAACATGCCGTGGCTCGCCGGGCTCGTTCCCGACGCCTTCGTCGAGATCGGCGTCGATCTCGCACGCGAACGCGGAATCGAGAGAGGCGATCGAGTCGTCGTGAGCTCCGCGCGCGGAGAGATCGAAGTCTACGCGCTCGTCACCGAACGATTCCGCCCCTTCTTCGTCGGCGGAAAGACCGTTCATCAGATCGGCATTCCCTGGCACTGGGGATACGCCGGGCTCACCAAGGGCGATAGCGCGAACATCCTGACGCCGAACGTGGCAGACCCGAATGCCCTGATCCCGGAGTTCAAGGCGTTCCTCTGCGACGTGCACAAGAAGGAGTCCGCCTGATGCCCAAAGCGATGATCCAGGACAACTCCCGCTGCATCGGCTGCCGTGCCTGCATGGTCGCCTGCAAGGAGTGGAACGGGCTCGGCGGAGAACACGAAGCAGAAGACGCTGAGTTCTTCGCAGGGGACGGCTACCAGAACCCCCGCGATCTCGATCCCGACAACTACACACTGATCACGTACACCGAGAAGCCCGAGGATCGGGAATGGGTCTTCGGCCGCCAGCTCTGCATGCATTGCCTCGAGCCCGCGTGTGCATCCGTCTGTCCGACGACGGCCCTGGTGAAGACCGAGGAAGGCCCAGTCGTCTTCGACGCGTATCGATGTATCGGTTGCCGCTACTGCATCCAGGCCTGTCCGTTCCAGATTCCGAAATACGACTACGACATGGGAATCTTTCCGGAGGTCCATAAATGTACGTTCTGCTCCGATCGCATTGCCGCCGATCTCGAGCCGTCCTGCGCGAAGGTCTGTCCCACGGACGCGATCACCTTCGGTGAGCGGGACGACATGATCGTGGAGGCTGAGCGTCGGATCGCCAGCGCGCCCGGCTTCTACGAACCCCATATCTACGGCAAGGACGAGGTCGGCGGCACGAGCGTCTTCCACCTCTCGACGGTGCCCTTCGAGCAAGTGGGCTACACGACCGGCCTGCCCATGGAGCCGCTACCGGATCTGACGCACAAGTCGATGCGACTCGTCCCTCGACTCTTCATCGCGCTCCTGACACTCTTCTCTGGACTCGCCTGGTTCGCGCGGCGACGGCTGGCACGGGAAGAGGCAGAAGCCCGAGCCGAACTCCAAGAGCGGGAGCAGATTTGACGATGGCCCGACCCGCTCGCCGTCCGTCGATCGGCACGATCGTGGCACTCGGACTCTTCGGGACCGCAGTCGTCTTCATCGCGATTCGATTCGTCTACGGCCTCGGCGCGATCGCGAACATCAACGACGGGTATCCGTGGGGTTGGTGGGTGGGCTTCGGCGTGATGTCCTTCATCTCGTTCGGAGCATGCGGCTTCACCATGGCGTTGCTCGCCGACGTCCTCGGGATCCACAAATACGAGCCCTTCGTGCGACCGACGATGGTGCTCGGACTCCTCTTCTACCTGTCCTACGTCATCATCCTCGGGATCGAGATCGGGCGACCCTGGAAGGCCTGGATCATCTTCTTCTCCTGGGGACACACGTCGGCGCTCTTCGAGATCGCGTGGTGCGCGACGATCTACACGATCTGTCTCGTGCTCGAGTTCGGAAAACTCGCGACGGAGCGCATAGAGCTACCGAAGCTCCGGCGCATCCTCGTGGCGATCTATCTTCCCGCCGTCGTCGTCGGCGTCACGTTCTCGCATTTCCATCAGTCTTCGCTCGGAACCATGATGACGATCGTGCCCCTCAAGGTCGACGATCGCTGGTGGTCCGAGCTGCTGCCGGCCACGTTCCTCTTGACCGCCTATTCGACCGGATTCTCCGTCGCGATCATCGAGCATGTGCTGGCCACCCGGTATCTCCGCCTCAAACCGAGGGTCGATCTTCTCGCGAGCCTGGGGAATCTCCAGCTCGTCGTCGTCGGCATCTTCCTATTTCTTCGATTCGGTGATCTCGTCTACCAGGGAACGATCGCGTCGATGCTGAGCGTCGACTGGATCTCCCTCGCGATATGGGTCGAACTCCTCGTGGGGTTCGTGCTTCCTTTTGGACTGCTCGCAATCCCGTCCATCCGCAACACGCTCTGGGGCCCCTTCGCCGGCTCGAGCCTGCTCATCTTCGGGAATCTCATGATGCGCAACAACATCACGGTCGTCGGGATGGAAGTCCAGACCTGGCAGACCTACTTCCCGGCGGCAGGAGAAATCCTCACGACGGTCGGCGTGCTGGCCGGCACGATCTGGCTCTACACCTTCCTGCTACGCGTCCTTCCGATTCACCAGGAAGAACCGCTCGATGGCCCCGTACACGCGGACGTATCCGCAAGCGCACACGGCCTGGCTCGAAGCGCCGAGGCAACCGCCTGAACATGGCGAAGAAGAACGAACATCGAATCGGCACGCTCGCGATCTTCGGGATCGCGATCCTGCTGAACCTGCTCCTCGCGGTGATGATCCTCGACCAGCTCGACCGAACGCGTGGTGACATCGACGCGCTCTCCAGAGAGCTGGCGAGCAAGCAGGACCTGGCGGTATTGCGCCCACTCGGGATCAACCGCCTCCTGGGTCGACGCTGTACGACCTGTCACAACGCGCGACGCTTCGCAGAGACCCTCGACATGGAGGGACGCGAACTCGTATCGACCGTCGCTCGCATGTCCGCACATGCGAAAGGCGCGATTCCCGAGGAAGAGTTCGAGCGGATCGGCGCGGCGCTCTTCGTCAGTCGCTGCACCACCTGTCACGACGAGTCGGTCGTGAGTCGACTTCTGCTCTACCCGGAAAAAGAGCGACTTCCATTCCTCAGAGAGAAGGTAGGAAGCATGCGGACAGGGTTCAGGACCGACCAGGTCGCCGAACTCTCTCGCGCGATCGACCTCCTCTCCACAACCGCACGCTGAGCCACTCGCCAGAGACGCGATTTTCCGGAGAGGCACGCCCAGCTGGCCTGCTGAGAGATCCGGAGAGTTCACGACTCCGACCCCTAACTCGGCGGTCCCTCGGGATCCTGCGGAAGCGAGTCCGGGATCTCGTGCCAGGCAGCTCCTCGAGCATGCTCGTGACCTTCCAGCCATTCGGTGTCGGCGCGGTCGGGAGTTCCATCGTCAGCTCACTCCCATGCGAGGCGCCTCGACCAGCGCGACACCGATCAAAACCAGCGAGCCTTCCTTGCGAGAGACGGGAGCTAGACCATGAAACTGCTGAAGCCCGAACCCCAACTGACGCAGCGACGCCTTCGCGCTCTGACCTCGATCGCTAGAGCGGCCGACGCCGGACTCGCCCGACCTCAGAGTGGCCTGCTCGAAGCGCCTTCAGCGTCTCGTGCGTCGCTTCGACCATGCCCAGGAACTCGCGGTTGGTCCCCATAAGCTCAGGCACGTTGATCACCGTGTACTTCGGCCCGTCGTCATCGCGTTCTGTCGTTCCGTACCTCTCTTGATTTTCAGTAACCGTATGATCTCGTCAGAAACGATCCTGTTGCCTTCGGCGTTCATGTGAACGAAGTCGCTGAGATGGATCGCCGGGTCGATCATCTTGTATAGATCTGGACCGCAGCGGACGCCCGCTTCGCGCGCAACGAGACTGCTGCAGAACTCTCGCCACTCGCGATGGAAGTCGTGCATTCGCTGGTGCCGGACGTCGTCGAAGATCTCGCCTAGCTTCGGGGCCGACATGACCCATGCCCTATGGCACCCGTCTTCGATCCATCGATAGACAAGCTCCTCCATCGAATCACGATAGAGCTCTGGCGACGAACCGAACCTTGTCGAGTCGTTCGACCCGAGCAGTATGAAGCAGTTCTCGGTCGTCGTCTCACCCACTCGTTCCGTGAAGTAGAGCGCGGTCGGCCCGAAGAGTGGCGACCAAGCTCGCATCGTCGTCCTCGGGATCGCGTAGTGACGCACGCGATTCGGGTCGAAGAATTCAGAGACGGTCCCAGAGAACCACATCAGAGCTGTATGCGAGTCCCCAAGCCACTCCACGTCCGAATCGAAGTAGACCGGCTCTGGCTCAGGCTTCCCGTCCCCACCATTACCGCACGCGACGATCGAAAGTAGTGCTGCGAAGAGCAATCGATTCAGCATCTGCTTTCTCCTTCATTCTGGCCGACCCGTCTCTACTTCGCTCGATCGTCTATCAGGAACGAAGCGTCGCCGCCCAGGTCGTGGATGCCATCCATGCAAACGAGCTTAGAGCGCGGCCGGAACCGGGGAAAGTCGCGCTCGCCCTCGCCCGTTCGCGCGCCTAGCTCGGCGGTCCCTCGGGATACTGCGGAAGCGAGTCCGGGATCTCGTGCCAGCTCGACTTGGAGCCGACCCAGATATGCTCGCTCGGAACGGTGCGCGGGGCATCGTCGAGGCAGCCCATCGGGACGATCGCGATCCCGCGCCCAGCATCGACCGTCGGCACGGTCGATCCGCAGTCCGCACAGAAACACTGCGTGAAGTGTCTCGCATCCGGAACCTTCCACGCGCGCACGCGATCCTCGCCATGCGTGATTCGAATCGCGCCGAAGGGCACGACCATGTTGCTGGCATGCAGCGCGGCTCGCCCACGCCGACAGCGAAGACAATGACAATGTCGCGCAATGATCGGATCGCCGTCGACCACGAAACGCACGCCGCCACATAGGCAGCTGCCGCGCACGCCCTCGCCCGCTGGATCGTCCGACGTTCGAGTGGGATGTTCAGTCGCGTCGTAGCCGGGCGGATAGGCGTCGAAGGCCGGTAGCCCGTCTTCGATCTCGAGCCAGGGCGCCTTCGAAGCCACGAAGATATGACTGTTCGGTCGCTCGCCGGGGTCACCCTCGAGCGGTCCGGCAAAGACGAACACGAGACCGAGTTCGCCGGGCGGAGCGGGGATCGGCGATCCACATCGCGCACACGAGACACGCCGGAATCCCGGCGACGATTCGTATTCGATCGTTTCGCCCTTCGACAACCACGCGAAGTCGTCGGGCTGGACGGCGCCCATCGTCGTGTAGGCCACCCCCTGATGCTTGCGGCAATAGCCACAATGGCAGTGATGCAGGAGCTGAAGAGGCGCATCCACGCGCCAGGCGTGATCGCCGCATAGACATCGGGCTTCGGGCATCGGATCCTCCTCGAGCGCCCGCCTAGGGTAGAGCCAACGACCCACTCGGAAAGGCCACCCTCACCCGCATGCAGCCCGGTCCCCAAGGGGCCGCTCTGCTCACGCAAGGATATGGAGAGGCCATGAACTCGCCCTCAGGGCCTCGAGGCATTTTTTTGCCTCTTTTTTGCCACGTACCACGTCGAGGTGGGCACACCCCTATTAGAGGTAATCAACCCTGGGAGGGACCTCGATGCGATTCTTTGATTCGCTGTTACGGCTTGCTTTGCCGCGATCCTATGCGCTCGCGTCGTTCCTTCTGTTTCTCCCCTTCATCCCTTCACAGAGCGCAGCGATTGGCCTGCCGATCGTCGATTCGTATCAGTTCACGATCACGCCGCAGGTTCGAGCGTCGAGCCCGACCGGACCGATCGACGATCTTCTGAACCCCATGACCGAGTCAGCGGGAACCTTCGTACCGACGAGCTCCTTCACGCCGGAGGGTCTGGTCGCCGGGCCGCCGGCCTTCAACTCCTGGGCGGGAGACGTCCTGCTGCAGCAGCTGGGCCAGGTATCGACTGGCACTTCATCGCGGAGCGGCATGACGCATCGCTTCGAGCTCGACGACATCCAGCTCGAACTGAACGACACCCAGTTCGTCCGCAGCCCGGTCGACAACATCACGCTGCCCGACTGGACCGTCGCCGCGACCTATCACGTCGTCGGAACCTACTATTTCGGGGCGACCGCGATGCCCTTCGACATAAGCGGCATAGCGACCGCAACCGCCGACCACACGAACACGAGCAGCGTCAAGCAGATCCGCTACCTGGGCGCGCTCGTGGTCCCGCTGTCGATGTTCTCGGACGGCGGCGTCAACTACACGCCGCGCATCGCGCTGAGCGGCGTGGCGACGGTCGTGCCGGAGCCCGGGACCGCCTTGCTCCTCGGCCTCGGTCTCCTCGCGCTCGCGAGCGGACGGCGTAGGGCCCGCTGACCCCGCCTCCGAGTCGGGATCGATGCGCGACTAGCCGAGCCAGCCCTTCTCGAGCCAACGCGCGCATTCGGGCGTGAGAAGCTGGCTTCGGGCCTTGTCGTAGAGTTCCAGATCCTCGGCCTCGAAGACTTCGCGCCAGCGACCGTTCGAGCCCTTGAACATGAAGCTGTCAGTGCCGCCCTTGAACGCCACCTTCAGCATGTCGTTCGTCCCCTTCAGCATGTCCTTCTTCATCTGATCGAACTCGGTCGCCTTGACGACGCGCTCGCGTTCGGCGGCATCGATCTCGATTCCGAGGTAATCGGCGAGGCGCTGTACCTGCCCGGATAGGTCCCGGAGCATGTCGGAATAGTGGAAGAGCTCGACGTTCTCGAGGTCGCGGTGGGGCCAATACGTCGCCGTGTGATGCAGGTTCCCCCAGTAGGGCCAGCCCTCGGACTCCCACTCGAACCAGCCACGCGTCATCCAATCGCGCCAGCTCTCGCGAATTCGATCCTCGGCGGGGCGGCTGGGAAAGGGCGGGCCACTCCACTCGCTCCGGTCGTTGAATTGCTCCATGATCTCGTCGGTGTAGTTCCCGTAGTGATTCCAGAGCGACATGAAGACGTCGCGTGCGTCGCGGGCGACGACGACGTACTTCACGTTCGGGTAGTACGGGAGTCCATCGAAGGGAAGATGCGACTTCACGAAGCGTCTATGGGTCTGCGCTTCGAGCCCGGCCGTGACCTCTTCGAGCGACCCCTGGAATCGCGCATCGAGCCACGGCGAGCAAAACCCGGGCGGCAACGCGCCCTCATCGCCCTTGAAGATCAGCTGATGGATGATGTGCTGCATCCAGGTCGTGCCGGACTTGTAGGAGGTCGAGACGATGATGTCGTCGTCGCGCGGCACGAATGCGTTCCAGCGCGTCGAGTCGAGATGGTGGTTCTTGTACTCGTGATCGAGAGTCGGGATGGGCGTCGTCATGGGATCGAGCATAGATCGATCCGGCGCAGCGGACCGCCTATTCGAGTCGAAATCCCTCGTATCCATGGGCCGCGACTTCGTCGCATTCCCGCCGATATTCCCCGACGCCCCCGACGTAGGGCATGAAGATGCGTGGCTTGCCGGGAATGTTCGCGCCCAGGTACCAGGAGTTGCAGGACTTCGCGGTCAGGAGCGAGCCCTCGGCGGCCTCGTTCACGTGCGCGATCCACTTCTCTTCCGCGTCGACCGTGGCTTCGATCGTCGAGAGTCCTCGTTCCTGCATGTGCTCGAGGCAATCGGCGATCCAATCGATGTGCTGCTCGATCGAGACGATCATGTTGCTGAGGACGGATGGGCTGCCGGGCCCGGTGATCGTGAATAGGTTCGGGAATCCATGCACCTGCAGTCCGAGATAGGTGCGCGGCCCCGCCTCCCATGTCTCTTCGAGGCGAACACCCTCGCGTCCCCGAATGTCCATACGCAGGAGCGTGCCCGTCATGGCGTCGAACCCGGTCGCGTAGACGAGCGCATCGAACTCGAAGAAACCCTGCTCCGTCTGGATGCCGGTCGCGGTGATGCGTTCGATCCCGCCACGCCTGAGATCCACGAGCGTGACGTTCTCGCGGTTGTAGGTCTCGAGATAGTCGGTGTCGATGACCGGTCGCTTGCATCCGAGGGGATAGCCGCGAGGCATCAATCCCTCTGCGGTCTCCGGATCGTCGACGACCCGTCGAACCTGCTCGCGGTACATGTCACACAGGAGTTCGTTCGCGCCGAGATCGGTCAGGGCATCGAAGTAGCGGCGGAGCGCCTCGAAGCCGTCCTCGTCGAGCGCGGCCCGTCTCTCGTCCTCCGTCGTCTGGAGGATGAATTCGGTCGGGGCCGGGAGCGGATGACCGCCGAAGCCGAACACGAACCCGCCGATCGATTCGCGCTCGCTCTTGCGGATGGTTTCGTAGACGGCCTTCGCGTTCGCGCGATCCTTGTCTGTGAGCGGCCGGTTTCCGGCAGGCACGGTGTAGTTGGGCGTGCGCTGGAAGACCGTGAGATGCGCAGCCTCTTCCGCGATGACGGGGATCGACTGGACGCCGGAGGACCCTGTCCCGATGATGCCGACGCGAACCCCCGTGAAATCGACGCCCTCGTGCGGCCATTCTCCCGTGTGATAGATGGGCCCGGCGAAGTCCTCGGCGCCTTCTATATACGGCGTGTTCGGCGACGAGAGACATCCGGTCGCCATGATGCAGTAACGCGCGCGGAAGACGTCGCCGGCCTCGGTCTCGACACGCCACTGGCCGGACGCATCATCGTAGTGCGCGGACGCGACGCGTGTCTCGAGCTGGATGTCTCGGCGAAGATCGAATCGATCGGCGACATGGTTCGCGTAGTCGAGGATCTCGGGCTGGGCGGCCATCACCTCCGTCCAGTCCCAGTCCTGTTCGAGTTCCTTCGAGAAGCTGTAGGAGTACTCGACACTCGGAATGTCACATCGCGCCCCGGGATAGCGGTTCCAGTACCAGGTACCGCCGATGTCGTTCGCCGCCTCGAGAACGCGAACGGAAAGCCCCTGACCGCGCAGGCGATGCAGCGCGTACATGCCACCGAAACCGGCGCCCACGACGACGACATCGAATTCGCGGCGCGTGTCGGCGGCGCGGGCACGATCTTCCGTCGCTGATCCGGACTGGGATTCGGACACGTAGAGCTCCTTCATTCACTCCGGATTGACAGGAGCGTCAACGAGGATACCGCGCCGATGGAGTCTGGACAGGGACGCGCGCTGCCCGATTCCGCGGGGAAAAAGGGCACCCCGAGCACAGGTCTGACCGCGGAACACGCGACCCCGGCGATGGACCGGCTACGCCTGAGGCGAAGGTTCGTCGTGATCGACCCTCCGGATCGTCGAACGCTCCGCAGGCTCTATGGACTTCGAACCGAAGCGCCCTGCTCCGCGAACAGTTCAGCAACTCGCTCGACTGCCGGGGAGAGAGGACGCCGCTTCGAACGGATCAGACTCGGCTGTGTGTCCGGTCCTTCCAGAGGCCACAACGCGACCTTCAGTCGACCCGCCCGTTCGTAGTTCGAAAGAAGACTGCGCGGCCCGAACATGATGGCGTCGCTTCGCTCGGCCAGCTGCACGAGCACTTCGTAGTTGTCGCTCAAGAGCGACGGCGCGAACCGAAGACCGCGTTCGCGCTGGCCGGCTTCGGCCTTCCAGCGCTCGAAGCGCGGCGCCGTCGAAGCGCCTGCGAAGGGATAGGAGGTGATTTCTTGTGAAGTCGGATCGCGCTCGTTCGCGAGGGGATGATCGGGACGGACCGCAGCCGCGATCGGATCGGCCGCCAGCGGTCGGATCTCGAGATCGTCGCGCGTCAGCGCTTGTTCTGCGTCCGCCACCAGGAAATGGAGTTCGCCGCTCAGCAAGGCGGGCAGGAGCGTGTCGGATTGCCCTGAACGAACGGAGATCTGTACGCCAGGATGCGCGGGGATGAACGCTTCGAGTACACCCGGCAGCAGACTCAACTCCGCCTCCGGGTCGATCCCGATCGCGACCTCGCCCGCGCCGAAGCCCTTCCAGAGCGCGACTTCCTCCTCGAGCTCGCGGACGTGTCGCAAGAGATCTTCACCTCGCTCGACCAACCGTTCTCCGAGTTCGGTCAGGACGAGACTCCGGCCGCGCCGGTCGAAGAGCTTGGCGCCGAGTTCCTCTTCGAAGCGGGCGATGCTCTTGGTCAGCGCCGGTTGGGTGAGGTGGATGGCATCGGCGGCGGCCTGCACGGTCGGGTGCGACGCCACCGCGAGCAGATGTCGGACATGACGGAGATCGATCATGGGGAAGACATTCCTTCAAATTATGGATTAATGAAAAAATACCATTGGATGTCATGAATGGGATACCCGAGGATCTCATTTGCCCGACCCGCTCACCGGTCATCCCACCCCGCCCAAGGAGCCCGTCCATGCCCGCCGCCCGACGAAACGCCCTCACGGAGTTCTTCTTTCGAATCCATCCGTGGATCTATCGCAAGACGGGCGGGAGGCTTCTCGGCCGACTCGGCAAGGCGCCCATCCTGCTCCTCGAAACGCGCGGTCGCCGAAGCGGTCAGCCTCGGACCAATGGGCTGATGTATCTCGATCGCGGAGACCACTGGGCGGTGGCCGCCTCCTGGGCCGGCGAACCGAAACACCCCCTCTGGTACTTGAACCTGAAGGCGGATCCGAACGTCACGATCCAGCTTGGCAATCGGCGCGTCCCGGTTCGGGCGCGCGATCTCGAGGGGGACGAGCGCGCGATGGTCTGGAAGGAGATCGTCGCCCAGGATCCGGGCTTCGCCGAGTACGAAGAGCGAACACGCGGGATCCGCGAAATTCCCGTCGTCTTGTTCGAGCCGCGGGACACGAGTCCGCAAGAGACCAAGGAGAATCCCTATGTGATGTACGGGCTCAGCTGTTCGTACTTCACGGGCAAGCTCGAGGCCTACTTCCATACGAAGGGCGTGCCCTATCGCTTCGAGGAGATGACCCGAGGCCAGTTTCGAATGTGTGGCCGAGCGACGGGCGTCATCCAGCTTCCGTGCGTCCAGACGCCGGATGGCAGCTGGCTCACTGACACGACCGCGATCATCGAGCATTTCGAGGAGCGCGACGCCGGGCCACGCGTCCGCCCCGACGACGCGGCGACCGCGTTCTGCAGCCTGCTCCTCGAGGATCTCTTCGACGAATGGTACTGGCGCCCCGCGCTCTACTATCGCTGGGCGTTCGACGAAGACGCGAGACTGATGAGCAACCAGCTGGCGCGCACGATGATGCGAGACGTACCTCTACCCTTGTTCCTCCGCCGCCTGTTCATCTTGTACCGCCAGAAGATCGTCTACCTGAAGAAAGACGGCGTTACGAAAGAAACCGCGCCCAGCATCGAGGCGCTCTATCTGGATTCACTTCGCGAGCTGAACGAGGTCTTCTCTCGCCGACCGTTCCTCTTCGGAGACCGGCCCTGCGAAGCGGACTTCGGCATGTTCGGGCCCTTCTTCAGACACTTCTTCTGCGACCCGACGTCGGGCGCATTGATGCGAAAGCACGCGCCCCATTTGACTCACTGGGTCACGCGCCTCTGGAAGACGAGACCGGCAGACGTGGAAGGCACCGCTGCGATCTCTGGAATCCCGGACGACCTCGGTTTCTTCTTCGAAATGCTGGCAGAGGACTATCTGCCCTACCTCGAGGCCAACGCATTGGCCGTCGCCGCGGGAGCGAAGAACGTGCGCTACCGCGCACAAAGCGTCGAATGGGAAATTCCTTCCGCTCCCTACCGGGCGGAATGCTGGAACGAATTCAAGCGACGCTTCGCCGCCCTCGACGCCGACGCGGCTCGCAAGGTGGCCGAAGTTTTGCCGGCACAGGGAATCGAGCTACTCCGTAGCGCATCGATCAGCTCAGAGAGCCGCTCGGAGACCGGCTCCGAGCGGCGTGGAATCCGCGGACGACTGGGACGACCTGCGGCAATCTTCGGTTGAAGCTCGCAAAGGTATAGACATGACCCCGACTCCCCTCTCGATCGACGTCTTCTGGTCCTTCCGTAGCCCCTACTCGTACCTCGCGACGGGCCGGCTGGTCGAGCTTCAAGCGCGTTATGCGCTCGACGTCCAGGTCCGTCCGGTGCTGCCCATCGCGGTCCGCACGCCCGAGTTCTTCCAGACCGTGAACCCGCTCTTCCCGTCGTACCTCGTGCGTGACGTGCTGCGACTCGGAGAGTTCCAGGGAACTCCGATTCGGTGGCCTCGACCCGACCCCGTGATGATGAACGCCGACCGGAGCTATCCGCTCGAACAACCGTACATCCATCGCCTGACTCGCCTGGGCGTCGCGGCTGCGGAGCGCGGGCACGGCCTCGCGTTCCTCGACGAGGTCTCGAAGATCATCTGGGACGGAAGCATCGACGGCTGGAACGAGGGCACTCATCTGCCGGATGCGACCGAGCGGGCGGGACTCGACCTGGCGGAACTCGACGAGCAGATCGAGAAGAGCCCACAGCATTTCATCGACGCGATCGAAGAGAATCAGGGAGCGCTCGAGAGCGCCGGTCATTGGGGCGTGCCGACGATGGTTTTCGAGGGTGAGCCCTTCTTCGGCCAGGACCGGCTCGATCTGCTCTTGTGGCGTCTCGAGAACGCGGGACTGCAGGAACGCAACTGAAGACTCGAATCCCGAGTCGCGGAGGAAAGACGATGGACCTTGGACTCTTGATGTTTCCGAACCCGACGGGATCGGCGGGCATGGGCCAGATGGTGGAGCAGCTGGGATTCAGCAGTCTGGTCTTTGCGGATACTCAATGCCTGACGCCCGAAGTCTGGAGCCAGCTCATGCTCGTCGCGGCTGCGACCGAGCGCATCGAAATCGGGACCGGGGTGACGAACCCGGTGACTCGCGACGCCGCCGTGACGGCATCGGCTGCGTTGGGTCTGCAGGTCGCAAGCGGCGGGCGGGTCGTGCTCGGGATAGGACGCGGCGATTCATCGATGGCCAAGGTCGGAAGACGGCCGGCGCCCCCCGCGGATCTAGAGCTCTACATCCAGCGCCTGCGCGCCTACATGGACGGCGACGAAATCGACCGCGACGGCAGCTCGAGCCGGATCGAGTGGCTCGACGACTGCGAGGTCCCGCACGTTCCGATCGAAGTCGCGGCGACCGGCCCGAAAGTGATCGACATAGCAGCCCGTCGTGCAGATCGAATCTGCTTCGCGGTCGGAGCCGACACCGAGAGACTGGAGGAGTCGATCGCGCGCGCGCGACGCTGTGCCGAGGCTGCGGATCGGGATCCGGACGCGCTGCGTTTCGGAGCCTTCGTGAACTGTGTCATCCACGAAGACCGCGACGTCGCGCGGGAGGCGATCCGCGGCGGGCTCTCCGTCTTCGCGCACTTTTCTGGCTTCGCGGGAATGGACATAGAGTCGCTACCCGAGGGCACGCGCGCAGCCGCTCGCCACTTGCGCACGGGCTACGACATGGCCAACCACGCCGTCGGCGCCGGCGCGCATGCGCAGGCCCTCGATTCGGAGTTCATCCACCGCTTCGGGATCGCGGGTCCGGCGGACGAGGCGATCACGCGCCTCCGGGCGATTCACGAGGCGGGGATCGACTTCGTGCGCGTCGTCCCGGGCTCGCGCGACATGCCGCGTGAGATCGCGGCAACTTCGATCCAGGCGCTCGGCAAGGTCATGACGGAAATCTCGAGCGCCTCCTGAACGGACTCAGAAAATTCCGGAGCGCTCGATATCGGAATTCGAGAGTTCCGCACCAAGAAGGAACGGACATGACTCGAAACCTTCTGACACCTGGATCGAATACGACACCCCGACGTGGAGGCGGCCGATGACCCGAAGAACCCGAAAGATCATCGTGGTGGGCGGCGGCACCGCCGGTTCCGTGTTGGCCGCTCGCCTCAGTGAAGACCCCGGACTCTCGATCATTCTGCTCGAGGCCGGGGGCGACCACGACACCTACGACTCCGCGGTTCTCGAGCCCGCACGGGCCGGCGACGCATGGACGGGCGCCACGCCGGTCGCGACGACCGCGATGGCCACCGAGACGGGGACGATCCCGATGATCCAGGGGCGGCTGCTCGGCGGGACGTCGGCGATCAATGCCATGGCCACGCTTCGGGGACTGCCGGAAGACTACGACGCCTGGGCGGCGGCTGGCCTCGACGGCTGGGGCTGGGACGACGTCGTCAACACGTTCATCGCTGCCGAGCGGGACCTCGACTTCGGGTCGTCGCCGATCCACGGGAGCAAAGGCCCGCTCCCCGTACGCAGATGGCGCCGCGACGAACTCAGCCGCGCACATCGCGCCTACTACGACGGCATGATCGAAATCGGCGAACCCACGGTCGCTGACATCAACGACCCATCCCAGCTCCCGGGCATCGGCGTCTTCCCCGTCACGATCGACGACGACGCCCGGCGCGTGACGACCAGCCTCGCCTATCTCACATCCGAGGTCAGAGCGCGAACGAATCTCGAGGTCCGTACGAACGCCGAGGTCGACACCCTCACGGTCGATGCCGGTCGTGTCATCGGTGTCACCCTCGTTACGGGCGAAGAGCTCGCAGCCGACGAAGTCGTGGTCGCCGCCGGCGCGCTCTGGTCGCCGACCCTGCTCATGCGGTCGGGCATAGGACCAGCGGACCAGCTCTCGGAGCATGGCATCACGATCCACGCCGATCTCCCGGTCGGCGCCAGCATGAGCGATCACCTCGGCCCTGGCATCCCCTACCACCACGACGGACCCCGGGGCGGAATCGCCGGTCCCGCCCAGGTTCTTCTGGTCGGGGCGTCGAACGGAGTCGACGTCGACTATCACGCGTTCCCCATCGCTTCGGTCCCGAGCCAGGACGAGACCACGTTCATGATGGCTGTCTTCCTGCTGCGCTCGAGTGGGCGAGGCTCAGTACGCCTGGGGGACACGCCCGAAGCGGGCCCCGTCGTCGAGGCGCCGCCCCTTCCCGACGACGCGCCCGAACGGCTCCGCCACGCCTTCGATCGCCTCGCCGCCTGGGAGCGATCAGCCGCGGTCCGCGACCTGGGCTGCAAGCCCGTCGTACCCCACGACCTGACGGCACCCGACGCCGTCGCGACAGCGCTCGAGCGCGTCACCCTGAGCTACGCACATATGACCGGCACGTGTCCGATGGGGTCGGTGCTCGACGCCGATTGCCGCGTGCGGGGAATCGATGGTCTGCGCGTAGCCGACGCCTCGGTCATGCCGACGATCCCCTCCGGCAACACCTATCTCGGTTGCGTGATGGTGGCCGAGCGCGTGGCCCAGAAGATGAAAGACGCCACGAGCGCCGCAGACGTCGTCTAGGTCGTTCACGTCCGGATCGAATCCCGGCTTCACATCTCGGAGTGCTTCTTCCACTTCAAGTCGGCGGGCATATACGGCTCCGCGGACTCGGGCACGACAAACTCGGTCCCCGTCCTCGTCAAAGCCATCGCCATGATCTTTCTCGGTCGCTCATCCGCGAGACGATAGGCGCGCGCCCACTCGCGGATCGCCGCCTCATTCTTCGCGGTCGTGTCCACGAACAGGGCCTTGTCGTCCTGATCCCGAATCGTTCTCAGGTCCCCCGATTCTGGATCCAGTTCCGGCATCCATATGATGATGTCGTCCGCATCGGCCTCGACTCGCCAGAGCGAATAGGTGGGCCGGTTGGCGAGGCCGAAGATGCGATCATCGGAATGCGAGAAGTTCGAGACCTGCAGAAAACGCAGGCCCAGGATCTCGTGCAGCGTCGCACGGAACACGAACTGGGTATCGCGACGCTCGGGTCTCACCTCGATATAGAAGAATTCCTTTGCCCTGGACGTCGCCGGCTTGTGGGTGAGCGTAACGACCGTCTCGGAACCGCCACCGAACAGCTCAACCTCCTCGATGATCGTCCACTTTCCATCGAGCTCGATTCTGGTCTCGACGATCGACTCCGGCGACAACCATGGTTCCACCGAGTCGAGAAGACAGCCGGAACAGAGAACGGCGAGCACGGAGGTGAACAGCAGCTTCATGGATCTTTCCTGCGGCGATCTGTGCGGGACAGTGCGCGCCTCGCGATTCGACGAGTGGCGCGCGCGACCGCGCGCAGCCTCCAACTATTTCGGACAACCGAGGTTCGAGCTGAGTTCGCCGGGACCGTAGATGGGCGGCGCCAAAGTCGTCGTTCGAGGGCGCATCGCGCAGGCAAGCAACGTGCACGCTGGCAGTAAGCACGGCTTCGGGCGCACCGCGGCCGCGCAAGCACGTTCGGTCGATCAAGCTTGGTCCGAGACTCGTCGAAACGAGGAGACCTCGACCCGATAGGGCAACGCGCGCTCGCAAGGGATCCCCTCATGAAATCAATCGAACGAATCCATCTCGTCGTGGTCTCCGTTCTCGCATTCGCTGCGCAAGGCGCCGTCGCCGCGGACTGCCAGCCCTTCATCGAGGGCATCTCCGTCTATGAACGCGAGCTCAAGAATGCCATTCACGACGAGGCCGAGGATCTGCCCAAGGAGCTAGCGCGCTACGAGAGGGCCAGGCAATCGAGGTACAGCGATCAAGCCGAGCGGATCGAGAACAAGATTCGTGCCGGCTATGTCGGCATGAGAAGGCTCCAACCACCCGCGAACGTGGCGAAGCTGCATGCGGACATGGTCGACTACTACAAGTCGGGCGTCGCCATGCTCGATGCGATCGAGCGCAGAGACGCGGAAGGCCGAGATGCCGCAGAGATCGCGACCTGGGTCGGGCTCAGACAGTATTTCCTGAACATTCGCAAACTCTTCGTCGAGCACGATTGCAACTCCGGCGACGTCGAGGCGATCGACACGCACTACCTTCCCAAGCTCGATGAAACGATCGACAACCTGCGACGCGAGATGGTCCCGGCGAGCAAGGGCGACCCCGCTTCGCTGAAGTGATCCCACCAGCCCCTTGGAGCCGAGACGGCGCGCTTCGACCAGGCGGGCTCATTCATTCGACATTCGATCCACGACCGACGACGCCCTCGCGAGGGTGTCGATTCGCTCATCGGACGTCGGTGTTTCGCGCACGAAGCGATCGATTGCTTCCGCGAGTCTTGCCGGGGCTTCGACGTGTACGTCGTGCCCCACCCCTTCGAAGGCCGCGAAGCGGGTCTCCTCGAGGCGTGAACTCAGTTTTCGTCCAGCTGCGATCGGAATCGATGCGTCTTCGCTGCCGTGCACCTGGAGCACGGGTCTTCGGATGTCTTCGTAGGTGCCGGACAGCAGACGCAGTCCGTCGATGGTGTATTGGCGGCGGAGGAACGTGAGGAGCGCGCCGCGCGTGCCTCGAATCGAATAGGCCGCCTGGAGTCTTCGCTCGTGGGCCTCCGAGAAGACGTCCCCGAAGATCTCCGTCCGCGCCATCCGCATCTCGCCGAGGCCCAGAATGAGCGGTATGACCTGCGTTGGATCCATCGCAATGCCGTGACCAATGAAGACTGCGCGGTCCACGCGCTCCGGGTGGTCCGCCGTCAAGATGGCCGCGACGCACCCGCCGGCGGAGTGCCCGACGACGGTCACGCGTTCGATGTCGAGGGCATCGAGGACATCCACGGCTTGCTCCGCCCAGAGAGCAATCCCGTAGCGCAAGGGGTGGGTCCGATCGCTCAGGCCATGGCCGTAGTAGTCGATGCCGACAACCCGATATTTCTGGGCGAGTCGCTCCGCAAGGCCCTCCTGCCAATCAGCGACGCTCCGGCCGGTGCCGTGCAGGAGCAGGACGACGTCCTCGCCCTCTCCCTGGTCGATGACATGGACCCGTCCGGAGCGGGTCTCGACGAAGCGCGTCTCGGAATCGCTCGGCGTTTCGGCGCGCACGACGGTCTCGTACGTCCGACTCAAGAAAGTGCCGACTACGGACATGAGAAACAGGACGAAGATCCCGAGCAGCGTGGCAACAAGAAATGCCTTCATGGTCGAACCTCCAACGCAATTGCGTCTCGAAGTGTTTCCTCGCGACGAACGGCCCTGGCCGCCGCCGGGTGACTCTCGAAAGCGCGATCGACCGAACGCGATTCCGAAAGTAAGCTATTACTTACCACTGGCTTTCGGGGCGGTCAACTGATAAACAAGTAATTGCTTACCCCGGAGGAAGCGTGCCGAAAGCCCAGACACTCGAGCCGCGACGTCGCCCCACTGCCGGGCCGGCGCGAAAGACCGTCGAGCGCATTCTGGCGAGCACGGCCGAGCTGCTCGACGACGTCGGCTTCGACGACCTCAACACGAACCTGATCGCCGAGCACGCCAACGTGAACGTGGCGTCCGTCTACAAGTATTTTCCGAACAAGTACGCGGTCCTGACGGCGCTTGCCGACAGCATGCGAGACATGCAACTCGAGTTGCTCTCGGAGCGCCTGGAAGCTCAGGGGGATTGGCGGGGCGAGCTCGGCGCGCTCCTCGATGCATATGTGGAACTCTTCATATCGCGGCCCGGCTTTGCGACGCTCGCCGCGGTTCTTGCGAGTTCGCCTTCACTGCGCGAGATCGACCAGGCGAGCCTCGCCGCCGAAGCCCGCCTGATCGCGGAACGCCTCGTCGACTACGGCATCGAGGAGAAACGTGCGGATCGCGAAGCGATGGCGCGGGTCATGCTCGAGGCGGCCCGCGGCGTCCTACCCCTCGTCCGCCTCGCGGGCCCGGCCGGCCGCAAGCGACTGACACGCGAGTTGCGTCGCATGCTCGAGGCGTATCTAGCGGGCTACATCGAAGAATGATGGGGTGCTTTGGTCGCCGCGCGTCACCGGCGCGAAGCGCCGGCCGGCGACGACTTCGCGAACTGAATCCTAGGGGTCGGGCGGTCGCAAGCGATCCAGGATCCCAATCGTGACAGTACTTCCTGAACATTCGCAAACTCTTCGTCGAGCACGATTGCAACTCCGGCGACGTCGAGGCGATCGACACGCACTACCTTCCCAAGCTCGATGAAACGATCGACAACCTGCGACGGGAGATGGTCCCGGCGAGCAAGGGCGACCCCGTTTCGGTGAAGTGATCCCGCCAGCCCTCTGGAGCCGAGACGGCGCGCCTCGGCCAGGCGGTCTCATTCAGTCAGCATTCGATCCACGACCGACGACTCCCTCGCGAGGGTGTCGATTCGCCCGTCGGACGGCGGTGTTTCGCGCACGAAGCGATCGATGGTTTCGGCGAGTCTTGCCGGGGCTTCGACGTGCACGTCGTGCCCCACGCCTTCGAAGGCCGCGAAGCGGGTCTCCTCGAGGCGTGAACTCAGTTTTCGTCCAGCTGCGATCGGGATTGATGCGTCTTCGCTCCCGTGCACCTGGAGCACGGGTCTTCGGATGTCTTCGTAGGTGCCGGACAGCAGACGCAGTCCGTCGATGGTGTATTGGCGGCGGAGGAACGTGAGCAGCGCACCGCGCGTGCCGCGAATCGAATAGGCGGCCTCAGCCGATCAACCGCCCCCCCCTCCATTCGAGGAAGGAGCTGCGGGGGCCCGTGCATCGAGCAAAACGCGATACTGCGCGAGGGCGTAGGTCGCCAGGAACGTCGGGTGATAGTTTCCGGCACCGCGTCGACATTCGATGCCGAACGCATTCGCGAAGTCGCAGCCAAGCCTGGGCGTCCGATGCCAGCTGCCGTCCGGGTTCTGCGCATCGAGCACCCGCTCGATCCAGCGTCCGAGAAACGGAGAGACCGCGCCGTATTCGAGGGCGAACGCGAGACGCTCGTAGTAGAGATCGTACAGACGCGGGTCGATGACCATCTCCCGCTTCATCACGCTCATCGCGCGAGCCTCGAGCGCGGGAATTTCGTATTTCGCCGCAAGGGCCGGATTCATCTGCCGAAACAGTCGGTACGCATAGATTCGATGACTGAGCTGAAAGCCATAGGACACGCCCCATTCCTCCGAGAGCATGCCGAGGAAGTCGCCCGGAATCAGGTAGCGGACTTCGGGGTAGGCCGAATAGAGAAACCAGCGAGACCAGGCGGGGCCGTCGACTGTCGACTGGCCTATGTAATCGCGCTCGACGAAGGCGGCGACGGCTGCGATTTCGTCGTCGCTCGGCGTAGGCCATGGCTCCCCAGGGAGTCGCGCGAGAAATCGAAGGGGCGATTCGAGCAGGCTCTGTCGTCCGTGTTCGACGTCGGCGGCAAGACCTTCGTGAGGAGCGAGAGCCAGTAGGCGACGAGTCATCCATAGCTCGACCGGGAACACTCCATGACTGCCGATGCGTCGTCGATACCGATCCGAAGCGTCGAGCCTGTCGAGTCCGCGCGCGATCGCCGAATCGAGCCGGCCGACCGAAATCGTCTGCCTCTCCCACAGATTGGCATCGACCCACACCCACCCAATCAATAGAGAAGGGACCAGGATCAGTCCGGCCCACCAGGGTGAACGTCCCGACGACATCGACGTCCTCTCACCAAAGACCGTCGATGACCTTCGACAGAGTCTCTGCTTCGATGCTCTCACATCGAGAACGCTCCGTGGGCGCCTAATTCACGGGGCAATCGGAAAATTCACGCACAAACGACGAGCCCTGTGGCCGCAGAGAGTTCTCGAGATATGCACTACGCAGCCTAACAACCTGTCGATGGTCGGGAATTTCGACGGTGCAAAAGAAATTGATGGCGCGTCACCGGGACCGAGGTACTGCGGGTTATCGAGATCCTCAAGTATTCGCCGGTCGTTGACTCATCGCCGGCAGTCGATTCGCCAACGCGAGCAGAGGCGGGGCGGTGCCCAGATTGCCGCGGCCAGTGGCGCCCCGACAACCGGGACGATCGGCGCACGGGGCGCCTCCGACGCGCCGAGGCCGATACCTCCGCGATCTCGACCCTCTCGGCCGGCACGTCTGACCCCCTGTCCCCGATACGTCTCCGCGTGGTAGCGTGACGGACAGCATCTCGCCCCCTACCACCCCCGCCCGATCCCCGACGCCGGGACGGCCCCCAAGGAGACACCCATGGCCTGGGACTTCGAGACCGAACCCGAATTCGAGCGCGAACTACAATGGATGAAAAACTTCGTCCGCGAAGAGGTCGAGCCGCTCGACTTCGTCCTCGACAACCCCTACGACAAGAGCGACGAAAAGAGCCAGGCTGTCGTCCGTCCGCTGCAAGAGCAGGTGAAGGAGCGCGGCCTCTGGGCCTGTCATCTCGGCGAAGACCTCGGGGGTCCCGGCTTCGGACAGCTGAAGCTCGCGCTCATGAATCAGATTCTCGGACGTTCGAGCTGGGCGCCCTCAGTCTTCGGTTGCCAGGCGCCCGACAGCGGGAACGCCGAGATCCTGGCGCATTTCGGGAGCGAGTCGCAGAAGAAGAAGTACCTGCAGCCGCTCCTCGATGGTGAGATCTCCTCTTGTTATTCGATGACGGAGCCTCACGCGGGCGCGGACCCGACACTCTTCACCACGCGTGCGGAACGCGACGGCGACGAGTGGGTGATCAACGGCGAGAAGTGGTTCTCGTCCAACGCGCGCTTCGCGAGCTTCCTGATCGTGATGGCCGTAACGGATCCCGACGTGAGCCCCTACGAGGGCATGTCTATGATCATCGTGCCGTCCGACGCCCCCGGCGTGAACATCGTCCGTAACGTCGGCGTCGGGACGGAGTCCGAGGAACACGCGTCGCATGGCTACATGCGATACGAGAACGTCCGCGTCCCGGCCGAGAACGTCCTCGGCGAACCCGGTTCGGCGTTCGTGATCGCGCAGACGCGCCTCGGCGGCGGTCGCATCCATCATGCCATGCGCACGATCGCCCAGCTCGAACGCGCCTTCGACATGATGTGCGAGCGCGCGCTGTCCCGCGAAACACGAAACGGGAAGCTCGCGTCCCTCGGCGTCGTGCAGGAGCAGATCGCCGACAGCTGGATCGAGATCGAACAGTTCCGGCTGCTCGTCCTCCGCACGGCCTGGATGATCGATCGCTATCAGGACTACCGAAAGGTGCGCAAGGACATCGCCGCCGTGAAGGTCGCCATGCCCAAGGTCTATCACGACGTCGTGCAGCGGGCGATGCATCTGCATGGCGCCCTCGGCATCTCGAACGAGATGCCCTTCTCGCGCATGATGGTCGCCGCCGAGGTCATGGCGATCGCCGACGGACCGACGGAAGTGCACAAGACGACGGTCGCGCGCCAGGTCCTGCGCGACTACAAGGCGGCCGACGGCATGTGGCCGAGCGCGCATCTTCCGACCTTGAAGGCGGCGGCGAGGGATCGCTTCCGGCACATTCTCGAACAGGAAGTGGGCAACCTCTAACACTAAGCGCGCGCGCTCCGATGAGGAAGCGATGAGTCGGATCATGGGCTGGGGGCGCTATCCGAGCGTCGAAGCCGACGAACGTTTCCCGGAAGACCTCGAAGCGGGGACGGCCGACGCCGTCCTCTCGCGAGGCCTCGGTCGCTCGTACGGGGATGCATCGCTGCCCTCTTCCGAGGGACAGACCGTCAGCAACTCTGCCTTCGCCGATCGCGTGCTCGGGTTCGATCCCGAGAGCGGCGTCCTGCGAGCCGAAGCGGGCTTCACGCTCTTCGACTTGAATCGGATCTTTCCGCCGCAGGGCTGGGCGACGCCCGTCTCGCCGGGGACGCAATTCGTGACGCTCGGAGGCATGGTCGCCTCGGACGTGCACGGAAAGAACCACCACGTAAAGGGATGCTTCGGTGAGCATGTGCGCGCCCTTCGCATGCGGGTCGCCGACGGCCGGATCCTCGAGGTGAGCGAGACGAGCGAGCCCGACCTCTTTCGTGCGACGCTCGGCGGCATGGGACTCACGGGACATATCCTCGAGGTCGAGGTCCAGCTCGAAGAGATCCCGAGCCCCTGGATCTGGGGCGAGAGCGAGCAGGTCCGCGACCTCGACGAGCTCCTGTCTACGCTTCGGGTGAGCAGCGCCGAATGGCCCTTCACGATGAGCTGGGTCGACAGCATGAAGCGCGGCGGCCGGATGGGCCGCGGCATCGTCTCGCGCGGGCGCTGGGCGGAAGCGCATGAAGCCCCTGTCGAGCCCCCAAGGCCGAAACGCGCGCCCTCGGTTCCCTTCGATCTTCCCGGCTGGCTGCTCGGCTCGTGGTCGATCGCGCTCTTCAACACGTTCTGGTTCCACAAGCACGGTCGGAAGACCAAGCGCGGCATCGTGCATCCCTGGGACTTCACATACCCCCTCGACGCGATCGGGTCCTGGAATCGGATCTATGGGCGACGGGGCTTCGCGCAGTACCAATGCGTGTTGCCCGTCGAGGGCGACCCGTCGACCGTGCGTCGCTTCTTCGAAGTCATGACCAAGAGCGGCGGCGCTTCGTTCCTGACCGTCGTGAAGGACTGCGGAGCGGAGGGCAAGGGCATGCTGTCCTTTCCGAGGCCGGGCATCTCGATAGCCCTCGATCTTCCGATGCATGGGGACAGGACGCAGGCGGTGACCGACGCTCTCAACGAGATCGTCATCGCGGCCGGGGGGCGCATCTATCTCACGAAGGACGCGCTCACGCGGCTGGAGGATTTTCGACGCATGGAGCCGCGGCTCGACGCATGGAACGCGGTACGTAGGAAGTGGGATCCGCAGGGCGCGATACGGAGTGCCATGTCGGTTCGCCTGTTCGGAGACGAGTCATGAAGGCGGTCGTCCTTGGCGGAACGAAGGGGATGGGGCGCGCGCTGGCGCGATGCATCGCCGAGCGCGGCGACGAGATCTGCTTGCTGGGCCGTGACGAGGCAGAGCTCGAGAAGCAGGCGCGCGACCTGGAGGTCCGCGGCGCGGGAGGGCCGGTCGCGATCGAAAGCTGCGATCTCCGCGATCCCGCGAGCTTCGGACCCGCGCTCGATCGCGCGCATGCGGCACTCGAAGGGTTCGACACGGTGATTGTGACGGCGGGCGTGATGGGCGGCGATCAGCCGAGTCTCGAAGTCGACGACGAGGCCGTCGAGGACCTCCTCCGCGTGAATTTCTCGAACACGATCCAGTTCTGCGAAGAGGCGCGGCGACGACTCCTCGCGGCGGGCGGCGGAAACCTCTGTGTCTTCTCGTCGGTCGCGGGCGACCGCGCTCGCAAGCCCGTGATCCTCTACGGCGCGACCAAGGCAGGCCTCTCCTACTACCTGGAAGGGCTCGATCACAAGTTTCGCAGTCGCGGCCTGCGCGTCACGACAGTGAAGCCGGGCTTCGTGAAGACCGGCATGACCGCCGGGCTCTCGCCGCCGCCCTTCGCGGGAGAGCCGCGCCCCGTCGCCGAGCGCGTGTTGCGCGCGATCGATCGCGGCCGGCCGGTCGTCTACGCTCCCTCGATCTGGCGCTTCATCATGCTCGTCATCCGCATGCTGCCCCGGGCGGTCATGCGGCGAATCGGATTCTAGTCCCTTGCTCTCTGCCCTCGTCGAACTCGCGCGTCCGAAGCATTGGATCAAGAACGTCTTCGTCTTGATGCCCGTGCCGTTCGCACTCGCGGATGGAGCGAAGCTCGAACTCGGCCTCTTTCTGCTGGGCCTCGCCGCGTTCTGCCTCGGAAACTCCGCCGTCTACGCATTGAACGACGCCCTCGACGTCGAACGCGATCGGCTACACGAGACGAAGCGGCTGCGCCCGATCGCTTCCGGTCGCGTCGGCATCCCCACGGCACTCGTCTTCAGCGCGGTCCTGCTCGTCTGTGCATTCGCGCTGATGAGTCTCACCGGGCATGACGGAGCGATGATCATCCTCGGCCTCTACGCCGTCCTCAATCTCGTCTACAGCGGATGGGGCAAGCACGTGGCGCTGGTCGACGTCTTCCTCTTGTCGAGCGGATTCGTGCTGCGCGTGCTGCTGGGGTGTGCGCTCCTCGGGGTCTGGGCTTCGAGCTGGCTGCTGCTCTGTTCGTCGACGCTCGCGCTCTTCCTCGCGCTCGCCAAGCGGCGTGCGGACCTGGCGAAAGGGATCGGCGACGAGCATCGGTCGAGTCTCAGCGGGTACAACCTGCCCTACCTCGATCAGGCGATGGGGATTACGGCGGCGATGACGCTGATGGCGTATGCGCTCTATTGCATCGAGGCGCCCGTGCTGATCGAGGGGCGCGAGTTCGCGACGCTGCCGTTCGTCGTGTTCGGGGTGTTGGATTATTTGCGGGCTTGTCTCGTCAAGGGCGTCGGAGATTCTCCGGAGGACCTCGTGCTCTCTTCTCCTTCAATCCTCATTTGTGGGGTCGGATGGATCGCGGCGACGATGTGGAGCGTACGTATCCTCTAACGCCGGACGCACGACCCGCCGCTTCCCGACCCACCCCGAGCGCCCGCGTTATTCGAGCGCGACCTCCAACTCCGCGTCCGCCCCACAATCTCCCTGCTCGATCCATCGGCCCTTGGAATCGCAGCTCATACGATGGCCGGTCATGCAGAGCATGGCGCCCTCGGAGAAACTGCGTCCGTCGTGAGAGCAGATCGCCGCCAGGTCGGCGCCGTCCTTCCGGGCCATCTGGCGGACGGCGTCCTCGGGCACTTTGGCTTGCAGGGTCATACAGCCTCCGAGAGAGGTCAGGGCCAGGACGAAAATCGAAACGAGAAGCGAAGGTGCAACAATGCGCATGCACTTCCTCCATTGCCTCATGGGCGTTCTGGGCGCGCGGTCTCTATGGGGTTGTACGAATCAGGGTCGAAGAAATTGCGGGCGGCGGCGACTTTCTCGAAAAAACCCAAAATCAGCCGCCCGGGCCACCAGCGAACCCCTCAGAGGTCGAGGCCCAGCGCCGCGATCGGCTTGCTCATCGACATCTTCGGCGGACCCGCGACCAGCGGACCGAAGTCCGCCATGGCCGCCTTCATAGCTTCGCTCTGCCCATGCTCCTGCATCGACGCCTGGTCCGTCATCAATGCGAAGAACCAGAAGGTGTTGCCCTCACCGCGATGGTACGAGTAGATCTCGCATCCCGGCTCATCCGAGGCCGCGCTCACCATCTTCTCGAGCACCCCCTCCATCGCCTCGGCCTTGCCTTCCTGACATTCGAACGAACCCATCATCGCAACCTTCGCCATCATTCTTGCTCCTCGCTCGCGGCGCTCTTCGCGCGCAAGCATGAAATTCGACGAGCCCGATTCCTCGAGAGATCGTCAAGCGATCAGTGAATAGAGTGAGACGCCGATCAGCACGAGATTCGCGAGCGCTCCGCCCGTGAAACAAATCGACCGCAGCCCGCCCGCCACGTTTCCGACTCCGCTGTAGTAGACGCCCCAGAAGGCGAGTCGAAAGACCACGTGAATCGCGGCCAGCGCGTTCACGAGCGTGGGGCCGGATCCCGCAAGGATGGCAACAGCAAGCGAGAATCCGAACACGGGAAGGTTCTCGACGGAGTTGAGATGTGTCCGGATCACGCGGAAACTGAAGAGCTCGTGACCGCCGCGCAGGGGAATGCCCGGGACTTGCTCCTCCTTGAGATATGCGAGCGGAGCGAGCGCGAAGGTCTGAAGCATGACCGCCAGGCACAGGATCGCGAGCGCCAGGATGGACGGTTCGTACGGAGCAAGCGACGGAATCTCAGCCAGTAGCGACATCGAGTGTGTTCCTCCTCGGGGCGGCAGAGGCCAGTATGGCGATAATCAAAATATGTTAAAGAACATATTGTGATTTTCGGTATTCCTACGGAGCCGAAGGAGGACGATGCCATGCCCTATAGCGCCACACACAAGCAAGAGACGCGCGAGCGGATCGTCGAAGCCGCGCGGATCCTCTTCAACCGATCGGGTTTCGAGGGCATCACCATCGACATGGTGATGGAAGCCGCCGGACTGACCCGCGGCGGTTTCTACAACCACTTCGACAACAAGGAGAGTCTCTACGCCGAGGCCGTGTCGAGTTTCCTGATGGGCCGCGGAGCCGAATGGCGGGAAGAGGCGGGCGTGGATCCGAGCGATCCGTCGACCGAAGGCGCGCGTCGCATGGTGGCGAGTTATCTCTCGTCCGAACATCTGGGCGATCTCGATGGTCAGTGTCCGATGATCGCTCTGCCTTCGGATGTGGCGCGGGCGGGCGCGGAGGTTCAGGCGTCTTATGCGGAGCTTCTCAGCGCGATGGTCGGACTCTTCGAAAACAGCCTTCGCTCGAACGGGACGAGCCTGGCGCTCTCGAAGCGAAAGGCGCGCGCGCTCGCCGCGCTCTGCGTTGGCGGGATGGTGCTCGCGCGAACGCTTCCCGAATCGGACCTGGCCGAGGAAGTCCGCGCCGCGGCGCGAACGACCGCGAACGAACTCCTACGAACATGAGGACATCGAGATGAGAATCCTGGACTTCAGCTTTGCCCCGAATCCGAAGCGACTTCGCCTCTTCGTCGCCGAGAAGAACATCGACATCGAGTTCGAGCAGGTCGACAACACGAGCGAGAGCCATCTTCGGGCGCCCTACTACGAGGCTTGCCTATCGGGTCAGTTTCCCGTGCTCGAACTCGACGACGGGAGCTTTCTCTCCGAGAGCATCGCGATCTGCCGCTACCTCGAAGCTCTGCATCCGAACCCAGCGCTCTTCGGCGAAACGCCGCTCGAGACGGCCCGGATCGAGATGTGGGATCGACGCGTCGAACTCGGTCTCTTCCGGCATACCGCTGATTACTTCGGGCACACCTCGCCCTTCTTCAAGGATCGAATCGAGCAGATCCCGGCCTTCGCCGCGGCTGCTCGGCAGAACGCCCTCGCCCACCTCGAGATGGTCGATCGCGCGCTCGCGGAGCGTGCCTTCGTGGCCGGCGATTCGTTCTCGGTCGCAGACATCACGACCTATATCGCGATCGATCTCGGCATCCCCTCCGTCTACGAACTCGGACCCGCGCTGGGAAACATCGAGCGATGGATGGTGGAAATGAAGTCGCGACCCAGCATGTCGATTCTGGCATGACGTGCGCCGCGCAGGCCCGAGGAACGAGACTCGAATGAACGCAGAAACCCTCTTCTGGAAGCTCGCGACCGAGCTGACGAAAGAAGAACCGCGCCTTCACGACAGCACGATCATGAACAGCCCGTGTCTGCGCGTCGGAACCGAGTTCCTCGCACTCGTCGACTTCAAGGGATCGGGACTCGTCGTAAAACTCCCCAAGACGCGCGTCGCAGAACTGATCGAGTCGGGCCATGGCCAGCCCTTCGCACCGGCGGGGCGTGTGTTCAAGGAATGGGTCTCGGTCCCGAAGCCGGATCGACGACGCTGGCTCGGACTGTTACGCGAAGGGATCGAGTTCGTCGGGGGGTGATCGGTCGCTGAGGACGACGTAGAGGGCGATATAGGGAGCGACTCAGGGAGCGATATGCCGCCGCGGCCGCCGTCCAATGGGCCCTGATGACAGGCCAGGCACCATCGTGTGCAGACAATTCTCGACATTTTTGGGCGACGCGCGCCACTTCACATCATGCGTACCGTCGACCGGTCGAGCATCGCCCGGATGTTCTCGATCGCTTGCACGATTGCCCTGTTCTGCGAACCCGGCCCCACCGAGGCGGCCACGTTCGTCAGCCACGACGTCGATTTCGTGGATGCCATCGTCGTCGACGTCGCAGCGGGCTCGGATCTAACGATCGAGACCACCGAAGACATCTACGTATTCCTGCCGAACGGCTTCATCACGGAAATGGTCACGCTCGAGGCGGTCGATACTTTCATCGACGACGTCCATCCCTTCGAATCAGGCGTGGTCCCCGCGTGCTCGCCGGGATGCCCGTCGCAAACGCTGGACTCCACCAGCGACGTGGTCGTCCAGATCCTGGCTCCTCTCGGAGTCGTCGAGCTTCGAGCGGGCGGGTCGATGATCCTGAGCTCTTCGGCCGTCCCCGAGCCGGGTACCGCCCTGCTCCTGGGTGTCGGGCTCTTCTCCCTCGCCCTGAGAGCGCGGCCCGAGCCGCCCCCCTAGCCGCTTCGGCTCATCCCGCGGCCGACGGCACGCTCATGCGACACCACGCGCCGACGGTCCCCTGCACCCGCTCGGCATAGTCGACGACCGGCTGGAACTCGCGCACGAGGTCGCTCATCCATGTTGCGGGTTCGTTGTCGACCGCCCCGGCAACGAGGGACGCGACGCCGAAGTCGAAGACCGTGAGCTTGTCGCCGAAGAGGAAGGGGCCGTGGCCGACCTTCTTCGCGATGGCGTCGAGATCGCGACGCGCGAAGCCCAGCTGCTCCTCATGCGTGTGCCGGCCGAGGCCTTGGAGATGGTAGGTCTTGCGGACCTCCCGCTGCGCCATCACGGGCGCGATCTGACGGACGGGAAAGGGCATCGCGCCGAAGAAGCCGGTCTTGATGTTGGGAAACCACGAGTCGTCGAGCCAACGGCTCGCGACCATGAGCCAGTAAAGATGTTCTTCCGCCAACCGCGTGAACGCGACGCCTTCGGCCCACTCACTGTCGCTGAGATGTCCGTAGAGTCCGCCGTCGGTCTTCTGGTCGATGTACTCGAGGATCAGCTCAGAGTCCGCGACGATGGTCCCGCCGTCGTCCAGGTAGGGCATCTTGCCCTTCGGTCCCGTTCTCGGATCGGGGGAGTCGACGAGTTCGAAGTCGAGCTTCAGATGCAGAAGCGACAGCTCACACTTGAAGGCGAACGGGCCGGGGTTGCGCAGGCCGAAAGCGGACGGAAGGACGTGGAGTCTCATCATGGGGGGACCTCTGCTGGTTCCGCGAAAGGCTAGCTGAGCCCGACACGTATTCGCTCGGACCTGGACGGATCAGGGCTAGGTCGCCATGGCATCGGCGATCGCGGCGCCGAACAGCTCGAACTCTGCTGAACGGATCGCCGAAGGACGCCAGGCGAGCCCGATGGTGCGCGCGGGACCGCGCGCGCCGAATGGAATGACCTCGATCGGTCGATGTGCCCCGGCTTCGACCTTCGCGGAGATGCTCGGAATCAGAGTGACCCCGATGCCACCGGCGACCATCTGAACCAGTGTCGTCAAGCTACTCGCTCTCCAATCCGTCGATTCGTTCGCACCGACTCGACTACAGATCGAGAGCGCCTGGTCGCGTAGACAATGACCGTCGTCGAGCAACAACACGTGCTGCGAATCCAGGTCCTTCTCGCTGAGCCGCTTCCGCGTCGACAACGGGTGTCCTTTCGGGACCGCGAGCAGAAATGGATCGGAAAAGAGAGGAAGCGTCTCGACGTCGCCCAGATCCGCCTCGAGCGCGAGCAGGAGCAGGTCGAGCGAACCATCGCGCAGGTGCTCGAGGAGGTCCTCTGTCTGACCTTCGCGCAGCAGCAAACGCAGATCCGGGTAGCGCTCCCTCACCTTCCGAATCCCGCGCGGCAGGACATAGGGAGCGACCGTCGGGATCACCCCGAGTCTGAGCGTCCCGACGAGCGGCTCTCTCTGAATGGCTGCGGATTCCGACAGGTCTCTCAGGTCGGCCAGGATCGACCGTGCCTTTCCGGCAAGGGCCAGGCCCGCCGACGTCGGCAAGACTGTGCGTCGATCGCGTTCGAAGAGCTTGACATCCAGGAGCTCCTCGAGCTGTTGGATCTGCGCGCTGAGCGCGGGCTGCGTGATGAAACAGCTCTTCGCCGCTTCGTGGAAATTGAGCTTCTCGAGGACGGCGACGAAGCACTCGACCTGGCGTACCGAGGGCAGATTCATGATCGATTTTCCTTATCAAACAGATCAAAAAATACGATTTTACTGATCATAGAACTTAGACGATGGTCCCCTCGAAGCAAACGACATCCCCGGAGACCGGGGGAGGAGGACCAGGCCATGAGCCAGAGACACACCTTGACCACAGCGAGCGGAATGCCCGTATCGCACGACGACACCAGCCGTACCATCGGCCCCGGCGGGCAGCTGGCGGCCGAGAACATCCAGCTCTTCGAGAAACTCGCCCACTTCAATCGCGAACGAATCCCCGAGCGGGTCGTGCATGCGCGCGGCACGGGCGCCTACGGGACCTTCAAGCTCACCGGGGATCTCTCCGCGTACACGATCGCCGATTGCCTCGCGGTGGAGGGCGCCGAGACCGACGTCTTCCTGCGATTCTCGACCGTCGGAGGCGGCCAGGACTCGAGCGACTACGCGCGCGACCCGAGAGGCTTCGCCGTGAAGTTCTACACGTCACAGGGCAACTGGGACATCGTCGGCAACAACACGCCGGTCTTCTTCCTGCGTGACCCGATCAAGTTCCCCGACTTCGTCCACAGCCAGAAGAAGAACCCGCGCAGCAACGTCCCGGATCCGAAGGCCGTCTACGAATTCTGGGCACATAGTCCGCAGTCGCTGCATCAGATCACGATTCTGATGTCCGATCGAGGCATCCCGCTCTCGTACCGCCACATGAACGGCTACGGCTCGCACACTCTGAGTCTCTGGAACGAACACGGAGAGCGGACCTGGGTGAAATGGCATTTCAAGACCGACCAGGGCGTCGTGTGTCTGCGGGATGAGGAGACGGCCGGCCTGCCCTCGCATGGCGCGCAGTCCGATCTCGTGGATGCCATCGATCGTGGCGACTTCCCGAGCTGGACCGTCAAGGTCCAGCTCATGAGCGAGGAGCAGGCACGCTCGGCGAGCTTCGATCCTTTCGATCTCACGAAGGTCTGGCCGCATGGCGATTATCCGCTCGTCGAGGTCGGCAAGCTCACCCTCGACCGCAACGTCGACAACTACTTCGCGGAAACGGAGCAGTCGGCTTTCAGTCCGAGCAACCTCGTCCCGGGGATCGGCGTCTCGCCCGACCGGATGCTGCAGGCACGCCTGCTCGCCTACCCGGACGCGCATCGCTATCGGCTCGGTGCCAACCACCAGCACATCCCGGTGAACGCCCCGCGAAACCAGGCGCAGACCTACCAGCGAGATGGTGCGTTCGCCGGCGTCGGAATCCCGGTGAACGGAGCGGTCAACTTCTATCCGAACGACCAGGCCGCGACGGGAGCACCCGTGCCGAGCAAGCTCCCGGTCGAGCCGCCGCTTCCGACCGAGCACGAGGCGGCCGCAGGCTGGTATGACAACCGCGACGAAGACAACTTCAGTCAGGCGGGCGACCTCTTCCGCATCATGACGAAGGACCAGAAGCAGCGGCTCTTCGACAACATCGCCGGGGGACTCGTCCACGCTTCGGCGAGGGCGCAGCAGGCCATGCTCGACTACTTCGAGAGAGCGGATCCTGCGTATGCCAACGGCGTACTCGACGCGATGCAGAGGAGTAGCGCGGTCGTCAGCCGCTGATCGGGAGGCGGCGTTGGGGGGAGGCGGCGGTTCATCCGCCGTCGCCCCTCAGCCCCGCGATCGACGCATCGCCACGGCGAGCAGCGCAGCAGCCACGACACCCAACCCCCAGGTCATCGACGGGACCAAGATCGGGTCGTCGCGCAGATGCTTCACGACCCAGGCGTCGATGTTCCCGGAGCGCGTCGCCTGGAAGGGACTTCCATTCAGAACCGTATCACCCGGGAATCCCGTCGAGCGCGTTTCTCCCGTCACGTAGGCATGACCGACCGAGTCGAGCGCCACGCCATTCGCGAGATCGAGCAATCCGCCGCCCCAGAACGTTTCGTGGGCCAGGCTCCCATTCGCCTCGAGGAGGGTGAACCCCGCATCGAAGTTGTCCGTTCCCACGACCGTTGCGCGTCCAATCGAGTCGACCGCGATTCCGAAGGCCTCGTTGTATCCGACCGCGAGGGAATAGAGAACGCTCGACAGCGCGCTATCGAGTTTGGTCGCCACGGCGCTTCCGGACGGTGCCCCACCGATCGTGATCGGGTAGCCACCACCGGCCGAAGCCCCCGCGATATACACATTGCCAGATGGATCGAGCGCGACGGCATTCGCGAAGTCGTCGCTCGTGCCACCGAAATAGGTCCCGGTCTCGACCGCCGTTCCGGCCGCGTTGATGCGGATCAGGAAGGCGTCCTCACCCATGAGAGGGACCTGACTGAAGGTGCCGACGGTCGTATTGAGATTCGGGTCGGCCGTGAACCCGACGACGAGTGCGCGATCGAGAGCGTCGACGACGATGTCGCGCGCGAAGACGAAATCGTCTCCGCCGAGTCCGACGCAGCTATCGAAGCTACTCCCGTCCGCCGATAGTCGGACGACGTAGGGGCCGGGCGAGGTCTCCGTACAGCCGACCGACGTGTGGAAGTCAGTCGACTGCGTCACGGCCGAGACGTGCGCGCGGCCGAGGCTGTCGACATCGATCGCCGGTCGGTCCTGGTCGGAGTTGCCGCGGTCCGCATCGTTTCCGCCTAGATAGGTCGAGTAGACGACGGAAGCGCCCGAAGCGTCGAGCTTCGTGACAACGAGATCCGCCACGCCCCCGAACGTGCTCTGGGCAGCACCGACGAGCGGATAGGCTTCGTCGACTCCCCCCGTTCCGAGATCGTCCGTCGAGTCGGTCTCGCCCACGACGTAGACGTTCCGAGCCGCGTCGATCGCGATCCCGAAGAGCCGGTCGAGCCCACGGCCGCTCAGATAGGTCGCCCAGACGAGCGAGCTGCCATCCGGCGCGAGCTTCATGACGAAGGCGTCCCCGGGGTCGGAGAACCCGCCAACACGGCCCACCTCGTCGTAGGCGCCCGTCGTGACCGGCAGATTCGAGGAGTTCGTTCGCCCCGCGACGTACGCGTTCCCATCGGCGTCGACCGTGATGTCGAAACCGACTTCTTCCGACGTTCCGCCGTAGTAGGTCGAGTACTCGATCACGGGATCGATCACGAGCGGCCTCGTTCGGTCATAGTCGCCGACCTCGAAGCGGATGCGATCGCCGCCGTCGGCGTACGCGTATTTCGCAGCCACCGGATGCCGCGTCACGCTCCCTTCTTCGTCGACCTGCTGATAGGCGAAGGGCGGGCGCAGTCGGATCACGCCCGCGTCCGTTCGAACGCGGAGTCCGCCTTCGGCGTCGATCGTTGTGGAATCGGCGCCCGCGAACGCGAGCTCGATCGCCTTGGGATCGAATCCGGGCGCGACGATGAAGTCGTGTTCCAGGGCGTCGGGTGTTCCGTAGAACTCCCAGTCGATGCCGGGGAGGATCTCGGCGTAACGGACACGGGAGAAGATCGGGATGTTGGTTCGCCACTGCTTGGGATCGGCGCCTCGGATGACGTTCACGACGCCGGTCTGGCGGTCGAGTCCGATCGGGCTGCGGTCCGTTCGGGCGCCCGCGACCTTCATGTCGACGAAGGAGTGAATGGGTCGGGCGTCGGATGGGTGGGACGAGCCGGACAATGCCAGGCGGGCTTCACCGCTCTTCAACCAGACGATCTGTCCGGGAGCGCGGCCGATGAAGTCGTAGGGGTTCGACTCGGATTCGGCGAGGGGTTCGAACAGCAAGGGAAGTCCGCGCATGCCGTTCGCGGCTTCGGCGGCGATGGCGCTTCCAGAGGCGAGCATCGCGACCGCGCAAAGCAGAATCGGGATGCCCGCAAGACCGGCGGAGAGCCGGCGTATGAGAAAAGAGTTACGAGAGGAACTACGGACATCCAGCGAAGGACGAATCGATTGCTGCAGCGGCATAGCGCGGTCTCCTTATCGCCCCCAATATTTCGATTCTACACCCCACGCGCGGTGAGCTGAGCGTAAACCTCAGGACAACGGGAGCATTTCCTGGCGGATCGACGCCCAACGCGCGCCAGTGGCCGGAGGTTCATGGTCCCCGAGCGACGAACTGAGCGACGGAGAACGCGGACAGCTCCGCCGCGCCCGGCTCGCCGCTGCGAAGTGTCAGCCCCTCTTCGAGTCCGAACCCCGCCCGCTCAGCAATACACATCGAGCGCTCGGCGCGTCTCCCCCGCGTAGCTTCCACCGAACTTGATCGCATGCACCGCCAGAGGTGCGAGTTGGTGGAGCGCCACGCGCCCTTGCCAACCCGCCGCCAGCGGCGCCGTCTCTTCGTAGGCCGCAAAGCAATCTTCCCCGAATCCGCCGAACAGCCGCATCATCGCGAGGTCGAACTCGCGGTGGCCACCATGGGCGGCTGGATCGATCAGCCAGCTCACGCCGCCGCGACCGACCAGGCGATTCCCGCCCCAGAGGTCGCCATGCAAGCGGGCTGGAGCCTCAGCGGCAGCCGATCCTCCGAGATCGTCGAGGCGTCCGGCGACGGACTCGAGGTCGCGGATCGCATCGCGCGGCAAGGCCCCCGCGTCCGCCGCGAGGCGCGCCAGCGGGAGCAGTCGATTCGTCGCGTAGAACTCGGCCCAGGTCGCGCAAGGTTCGTTCGGAAGTCCGCGGCTCCCGGTCGAGCGGCGATCTTCACGCCCGAAGCAAGGCGCGCCCGCCGCGTGGAGGGCGGCCAGCGCCCGCCCGAAGTCCGCTTCCGTCGAAGCAACGGCGCGCCCGGGCTCGATCCATTCGAGGATCAGCGCCGGCGGATCCTCCGAGACGCCGAGCACTTCGGGGATCGGCGCAGCGGCCGCTTCGCGCAGCCACGCGAGTCCCGTCGCCTCGGTGACGAAGAAGCCAGGGGGCGAATTTCGACGCGTCTTCGCGAAGACCTGCGCGCCGTCGGCGAGCGTGACGTGGTAGGCGTCCGCGACGTCTCCGCCGCCGAGCGGTGCGAGTGCCGTCACGTCCTGGCCGAGGGTTCGTTCGATGTGTTCGCGTAGATCGTTCATGCTCGTCCGGATTGCGCG
>Ga0315338_1001186_pt1 | contig 36697 bp, 43 predicted proteins | sample ASW8metaG_FD_204518 | JGI IMG/M metagenome (GOLD analysis project Ga0315338, IMG submission 204518) | Ammonia-oxidizing marine archaeal communities from Monterey Bay, California, United States - ASW #8 | ecosystem: Environmental > Aquatic > Marine > Coastal | place: USA: California | collected... | reverse complement strand
TGAATAATGTTAACGGCTGGTCTTACCTTGATTGAGCCTGTAAGTAATGTACCATCAAATTTTCCATAAACCTTGAAATCTTTTCCACTAATATCTACATCATAAACGGACTTTGCGCATTCTTTCAAATCCTCTGTAAGATCAGTTAATGGTGTTGCATTAACAATCTCCACTTTGCCGTCTTTTTCTTCTCTATGAGGAACTTTGGACCAAACTTCTTGTTCAAATTTTTCCATTAGTGCGCTATCGGACATATGATTGCATAATTGAGGTTCAATTTAGAACTTTTGCAATTAGCTTGGCGTAATTAGGTAAGGGTAATTTTCGAGAAGTATTTTAACTCTAGAGAATAGTATACTGTATGAAAATATCCGCACCTTTAGTCAAAGCACTAAACAAGCAAATTGAAATGGAAGCCAACGCTGCAAACGCATATCTTTCTGCAGCATCGTGGTGTGATATCACTGGTTATGATGGAGCTGCAAAATTTTTTCATGCTCAAGCACAAGAAGAACATCAACATATGCTAAAATTTGTGAATTTTGTAAATGGTCAATGTATGAGCGCAATCATTCCTGGAGTAAAACAACCACCAAAAACTTACAAATCTTTAGAAGCAATATGTAAAATTGCACTATCAAATGAGCAAGATGTCACAAAAGCGATAAACCATATGGTTGACTTAGCTAACAAAGACAAGGATCATAATACAATTACATTCTTGCAATTCTTTGTAAACGAACAGATTGAAGAAGAACAACAATTTGAAGACATACTACAAAAATTCAATCTTATAGGTCGTGATAAACTTGCAATCTATGAAATTGATAAATTACTTGGTGGAATGGCAACATCTCCAGCAAGTGATGCTCAAAATTAGTTAGAATTTTTCCAATCTAATTGTTTTTTATCATATTCTTCTCTTGAATACATTTCCTTAGCAGGTACTCCTATCACAACTGTGTTTGGTGGTACATCTTTTGTTACTACTGCTCCCATTGCAACTACACTATTTTCTCCAATAGTCACTCCAGCTTTGATTACTGCTCTACTACCAATTATTGCATTATCCTTTATTGTAACTCCGATTAATTTTTCACTAGGTGGGAATGGATCATTTGTCAATGATACTGAAGGTCCAATGAAAACATTATTTCCAATTCTTGATAATGGTGGAATGTACACTAATCCTTCAATCATTGTATTGTTTCCAATTTTTACATCATAATCAACATGCGCAAGTGAACCAATTTTTACATTGTTTCCAATTTTTGTATTATCTCCAACATATGCAAAATGCCATATCTTCACATTATCCCCAATGTCTGCTTTTTCAGAAATGAAATTTTCAACCAATCTAATCACAAATGCCAGGGTTTTCCTTGATTGATTATTTTTTCTGGAAGTAAGTCTTTATTTTTTTTAAGAAATTCATCTTCTTGTTTCTTATCTCTTAATTCATCAGGGAGCATGACAGGAATTTCTTCAATAATTAGAAAATGTCTTTTACATGAAGTGCAATAGATGGCCCCTTCTTGTATTTCATCATTTTTTGATTTTATTTCTATTAATTCTAAAGGATGATTCTTGCACATTGGACATGCCAAAATGTCTAATAGGTTTTTTTTCATTTTATATCCAGATAAATTGGGATTCCTTTTTGACTAGATAAAAGAGCTGCTTCTGCAATTCTTGTAACATTGACTGCATGCTCTGGTTTTACTATTAACTCATTTTTATTTTCAATTGCATCTAGAAAATTTCTAATTTCTAATGATAATGGCTCTTCTTTTTGAGTATTTGGATTATCGGTTCCCTTGTCAGTTTCAATACGTATCTCTTGAGTGATGAAATCTGAAAAAATTCTTCCATCCGTACACACAGCATTGAAATTTCTTACTCTAGTTGGTGTAATCCAATTTGAAGAAATTGTTGCAATTTTATTGTCTTTGAAACCTAGCATTATTGTAGCAAAATCTTCATGTTCATGGTTTATTTGGCCTGATTTTGCAAACACGACTTGCGGTGTTTCATCAAAAAGCCACATTGCAGTATCTATATCATGAACACTTGTATCATAAATAATTCCGACATCTTTGATATGAAACGGCATTCTATGTTCTCGATAAAATTCTAATCTAATCAAATCTCCAAACTTTTTTGATTTGAGATAATTTTTTACATTAGCCACAGCAGGATTAAATCTCTCAATATATCCACAGGTTAGAATAACTTTGTTTCTTTTAGCTTCTTCAACTAGTTTTTCTCCATCATTAGAAAGATATGTCATTGGTTTTTCTACAAATACATGTTTCTTTTTCTGAATTAATTCTAGGGCTATTTCTGAATGAGTTGAGGTTGGTGTGCAAATAAAAGCTGCATCAAACTTTTCTTTTTCATACAATTCTTCTACTGTTTTATAATAATTCACATTATATTTTTCACCAAATTCTTTTGCCCTTTCAAAATTTACATCACAAATAGCTGATAGTACTCCGAATTCAGATAATACTCTGGAATGATTCTTACCCCAACCACCAGTTCCAATTTGAATTACTTTCATTTTTAATACACGCTTGTTAACCATTTAGAAAATTTTTTGTTATTATTCATTACTATCTCACTGTATGTATTCATAACTTGTTTTGTTGTCTTTCCAACTTTTCCATCACCTATTTTCTTTGTTTCAATCTTAATCACTGGAGTAATTTCTGCTGCAGTTCCTGTTAAGAAAACTTCATCTGCTTTTTTTAATTCATCTTTTGAAATTTCTCTAATTTTTGATTTTATGTTTATATTTTTTGAAAATTCAAGTATTGATTTTCTTGTTATTCCATCTAATGCTGATGATGAAATTGGCGGTGTAATCAATATGTTATTTTTTACGATAAAGATATTCTCTCCTGGTGCCTCACTCACATTGTTATCTTTATCTAACAAAATTGCTTCATCAAATTTTCTCTTTTTTGCATCTTGTGTGGCTAAAATGGAATTTAGATAATTCCCTCCCATTTTTGCTTGTGTTGGGGTTGAACTATCATTAAATTTCTTCCATTTTGAAATGCATACAGTGATGCCATTTTTATTAAATAGATCACCGAATGGAAAACAAAAGACCACTGCATGTGTTGGTGCTTTTTTTGTTACGTGTAAATTAATACCATATTGCCCAACAAAATAAAATGGTCTGATATAACATGAAGTTTTAATTTTATTTTTTTTACATAAATTAATTATACCATTTTTAATTTCTTTATCTGAAAATCTTAATGTAATATCATAAAATTTTCCTGAATTTCTAAATCTAGTAATATGTTCATCTAATCTGAATATGTTTAATTTTTTGCCATTCCAATATGCTCTAATCCCTTCAAAAATTGATGTTCCATAATGAATTGCATGTGTTGTTACTGGAATCTTTGCATTACTATGTTTGACAAATTTTCCATCAAACCATATTAATTTAGAGATAGAACTCACAAAAAATTCTAGAATTATGTCTATTTATTTTATAACTAGGTATAACCTTCTCTTGGGAATTTCATACCTAGTACTCTCATAGTATTATCCTCTGATGATGCAAATCCTTCAACAACATCCCAATTTTCTCTAATTATTTCTGCTACTGATACTGGAACTTGTTTCTCCCAATCACTATTCTTCTCTAGTACTGATCTATACATATCATTTTTTACTGATGTCGCAGATAGTTCTTTTCTTTTACCAATCTTGGGCTTTAATCTGTATAATTTTAGCATCAATCCTTCTGCTTTATCACCTGTATACGTGTAGTATTCTCCTTCAATATCACTAAGAATTTCTTTTCTTAATTTCCAGGATCCTTTTGAAACAAGTGGTGGGAAATATTTCTTGAAAGGTGCATGAAATGTGTAATTTGAAGAAATTTTGATTGACTCTCCAAACACAGATTCTAACATTTCTTTCCTAACTTCGAATCTAAATGGAAAGCTTTTACTATTAATTTCAGTATCACCTCTAAGGAATCTTACTGGCATTACAACCACTTCGTCATCTTTTGATAAATCTTTGATAATATCCGCATGTGCATTTGTAACTGGATTCAAATGTGCCAAGTAAACTGCAATTGTCATATTAGTATGATATCTGTCTTGTATTTCAATAATTGAACATTTTTGCAGAAATTTTTTTATCCATATGATTCGAATTTGACTTCATAACTACCATCTTCACGCTTATTTCTTTCAGTTACGAAATCCTTACTTTGTAGATAATCCATTGTTCCATCAATTGTTCCTTGCCATCCACAAATGTAAAATGCTGTATTATCTTTAGTAATTTTTTCTCCGACTAATTCTTCTAGTGGAGATGTTTCACCCATTTTTGATCTTAAGAAATGTTCAACTCTTCCTGTTTGCCCTGTCCATGCTCGATTAAACCATTCTTGAGGTCTACTAATCGCTGCTCTATATTTGAAATTCCATTTGTCTGCTCCTCTATCAATACTTTCATTTTCTAAATCAGTAAGAACTTGTTTGTAGCTTAACTCATCTACATAACTTGCTCCATGTAGAACAACAATTTCTCTCTTATCACCAATATCATGAAGATGTTGTGCATAGCTCACAAATGGTGCTAATCCTGTTCCTCCCCCAATACAAACAATTCTTCTTGTATCTGGGTCACCATTTGGTAATTCATCATTAATTGTCAAATGACCTGTAGGTTTTATCCAACTAACTGTATCTCCTTCTTTGGCATTGAATAATTCAGTTGTTAATCTACCTGGAAATGGTTTTTTTACCCATCGTATAACGAACTCAAAGAATTTTTTATTTTCAGGATGTGATGCAATTGAATAAGCACGTCTGACAATTTTTCCTTCTTCTGCTTTAACTGGCATTCCAATTGTTAAAAACTGACCTGCTTTGAAATCTGGAACAGGTCCCTCTTCTGGAACAAGACGAAAAATGCCAAGATCTTCTTTTAGTAATTGTGTATAAGTTAATGTTGCTTTGTGCTCTTCTACCATGATAAAGTTCAGAATAGTTACTTTATAAGTTCCGCTGAAATTAGCTGAAACTATTTTTGCATGAAATGGAATTAAGTTAAATGACAGTAATTTTTGAAGTAAAGTACGAATCATTCAGGTTCGATACTGGGCCGGTAGTTCAGACTGGTAGAATACGCGCATGGCATGCGTGGGGTCAAGGGTTCAAATCCCTTTCGGTCCACCATTTAATTAAAAAACTTTAAAATTTTTTTAAAGTCTGTTTCTTCCAATCTTTTCAATTCCTCTATCTCTTCTTGTGAAATTGGCTCATCAATTCTTGTCAATGCATATGCTGCACTCTTTACGGCTTCTAAATTTGAATCAAAAATTCCTTCATGTAATTCTTTTGTACTCTCTTTTACTTCTAAATGTCCTAATGCTCCATATGCACAAGTTCTAACTAAACCACTAGAATCATTTGTTAATCTTAGAATTTCTTGAATTGCACTTTTTTCATTCCTGTTTGCTAATACTAGAGTGACATAACCTCGTACATTATTACTTTCATGCTTAAGAGCTTTGAGTAATTGTTCTAAAATGTCATTTTCATTGAGAAATAATGTGCTGAATAATTCTCCTCTAATCTTTATGTCATCATCATCGAATAATTTTATCATCTCTTGTATAATTTCCTGATCGTTCGTTTGAGTTAACATTGGTAAGATACTCATTTTTGAATTATCATTTTTGAGTGATTCTAAAATTTCCTCTCTATCCATTCTATCTTGATTTAAATTATCCTCATAATATTTTACTCGCATGTCAACCGAACAACGAGACACTGTATTCATAGGTAAGAAACCAATAATGGCATACGTAACTTCTACGTTAATCCAATTGGCTAATTTGCCTACTGTCAGCATCAAAGCTCGAGGAATGAGTATCGGTAGAGCCGTAGATGTTGCACAAATAATTTCAAGAAAAACCGAAAACTCCGGATATAGTATTGGAAATATATCCATAGGCTCTGAAAGTTTAGAGTCACAAGACGGTAAGACAAGAAATGTTTCCACAATAGAAATTGAAGTAAAGAGAAATACTCAATAAACTCTTTACTAGTTTTTTCTTTTTTTATTTTGAATATTTATTCTCTATTTTTCTAAATTTTGATAATTCTACAATATCATTAAATTGATCAAAATTAACTAAATCTTTCTTTAGTCTTGTTGTGGTGCCTTTATTTTTCAATTCCTTTAATATTTTCATAGTTGCAAATGTATTTGCATACAATATGGAAAGTGGATACAAAATAAGCTGAAATCCCATTTTATGCAATGCTGCTGTTGAACTAATTGGGGTTGCCCCTCCTTCAATCATATTTGCTACTAATGGGGCATTGATTGATTTTCCAATTTTTTTCATTTCTTCTATTGATTTTGGTGCTTCGACAAAAATTAAATCAGCACCAATTTTTTTATAATATTTTCCTCTTTCAATTGCATCATCTAATCCTTCTGTGGCCCTCGCATCAGTTCTAGCTACTATGATGAAATCTTTATCCTGTTTTGCATCTACTGCTGCGGCTAATTTTTCTGCATATTCTTCTTTTTGAACAACTTCTTTTCCTTTCATATGTCCACATCTTTTAGGCCATTTTTGATCTTCAAGAAATATTCCAGACGCACCTGCAACTTGTAAATCCTGAAGTAATTTTTTAACAGTTAACGCATTTCCATAACCTGTATCTACATCTACAATTAGAGGAACTGATATTGCATTTGCTATACGTCTAGCATTATCTGTCGTTTCAGATAATCCGATGAATCCATAATCTGGCATTCCTAATAATGTAGCAGATGTACCATAACCTGTTTGAAACATTGCATCAAATCCAACTTTTTGAGCAATCTTTGCTCCAATTGCATCATATACTCCTGGAACAACCAATGGCTTTGATTTATCATTAATCAATTTACGAAGTTTTTTCATGAAATTTATTTAATCCTGTTTTATTTATGATTAGCCTGAAATCCTATTTTTTAGAATCCATTTCTTTTATCTTTTCTAATTCTGCTTGTAGAAATTTTTTATATTTTTCAACTTCATGATTTGTCATTTTGCTAACATTTGAACTCAATAAATTACCTAATATGGTGACTCTCTCCAAAACATCCATTGCCATAAATTTTCCAATATTGGCCATTTTCATCACTGTATCTAACTGCTCCTTCATATTTTTGTTAAATACCTCTAAATCTTGTGAGATTGTCTTCCCATTATCTGTAATCTGATACTTTCCATCTTCTGTTTCTTCAATCAAACCTTCATCCAGTAATCTACCTAATAATGGATAAATTAATCCTGGAGAAGGTTTCCATTTTCCATCGCTTTCTTCAACTGCAGAATTAATAATTTCCTTTCCTGTATGTGGCATTTTCTGTAATTGCTTTAAGATGTAATATCTTGAAAATCCTCTTGGCACTACACTTCCAACTCTTTGAGCCCATTCTTCAAACATCACTAGCGATATCGCTAGTGATATATATTAATCATTCGATTGATGATTATTTGTTATAATACATAAGTAACCTATTCTGATTTTATTCATTAATGACGGATTCTATTGAATTTGATCTAATCATTGCAGGTTCTGGACTGGCAGGATTACGTGCTGCTATTGAGGCTGCAAAAAAGAATTCTAAAATAAAGATTGGTGTAATAGCAAAAACACAAGTAATGCGTTCTCATTCTGTGTCTGCTGAAGGGGGAACTGCTGCGGTAATTCAAGAAGAAAAAGGTGATACTATAGAATCTCACATTTATGATACAGTAAAAGGAAGTGACTTTTTAGCTGATCAAGATACAGCTGAAAAATTATGTCACATGATGCCAAATGAAATTTTCCAATTGGAACATTGGGGTATGCCATGGTCCAGACAAGAAAATGGAAAAATTGATCAGCGTAATTTTGGTGGATATAGTTTCCCTCGTGCAACTTATGCTATTGACAAAGTTGGATTTTTTGAAATGCAAACTCTGTACGATACATGTCAAAAATATGATAATATTGAATTTCTAAACGAATGGTATGTCACATCAATCATACATGATGGAAAACAATTTTGTGGAATTACTGCAATCGAAACATCTTCTGGATCATTTTACACTATCAAAGGCAAGGCATTGATAATTGCTACTGGTGGTGCAGGAAGAATTTTTAGCTATTCAACATATGCGTTATCATCTACTCCTGATGGTCTAGATATGGCTTATCGCGCGGGAATGGCACTAAAAGATATGGAGTTTGTTCAATTTCATCCTACTGGAATTTTACCTTCTGGAATCCTAATTACAGAAGGTGCTAGAGGTGAAGGTGGTTATTTACTAAACAAAGATGGTGATCGTTTCATGAAAAATTATGCAGCAGGAAAAATGGAATTAGCTCCACGTGATATTGTTTCACGTTCTATAATGACTGAGATTAATGAAGGTCGTGGATTCAAACACGAAACTGGGGAAGACTGTATGAAACTAGACTTGAGACATCTTGGAGATGAAAAAATCAAGGCTAAACTGGGTGGGATTAGAGAAATTTCAATTAAATTCTCAGGAATTGATCCTGCAGATGAACCAATTGATGTTAGACCTGTTTGTCATTACATGATGGGTGGAATTCACACAAATATTGATGGTGCAGCTGAACTTCAAGGAGTTTGGGCTGCAGGTGAGGCTGCGTGTAATAGCGTTCATGGAGCAAATCGTCTTGGAGCGAATTCTACTTCGGAATGTATTGTTTGGGGAAAAATTACCGGCTCATTGGCTGTTGATTATATTGAAAAAGATTACACTTCTTCACAATTCCCTACTCATTTAGTAACTGCTGAAGAGACTAGAATTTTTGATGGTATTTTCCGTGGACGTGGTGAAGTAAATCCTTATGAAGTAAAACAAGAAGTTGCTGAAACTCTAAACGCAAAAGCGTATGTTTATAGAAATCACAATGATTTAGCTGAGGGTCTTAAAAAAATACGTGAACTTAAACAGAAAACTTGGAAGCATGTTGATGATTCGGCAAAAGAATACAACACAAACTTCCAAAATGTAATGGAGCTAGATTCAATGTTCCGTGTTGCAGAAGTTGTACTTTTAGGTGCAATAAACAGAAAAGAATCTCGTGGGGCTCACGCTAGAACTGATTTCCCTACACGTGATGATGCCAATTTCCTTCATCACACACTGGCTTACTATGATCCAAACGAACCAATTATGAAGAAGCATCCAGTTACTATAACTAAATACAAACCTGTGGAGAGAAAATACTGATGGAACGAGAGACTGGTGCAAGAGAAGGACTGAAGGGATGGCTTAATCCTGGTAAGATTGGAAAATTTGGTATAGAAAGACTGGCTTGGCTTTTAATGCGTTTAACAGGTCTTGGTCTCTTGGCATATTTCATAGGTCACATTTATGAAACAAGTCATATCTTAGATGGAAAAGCTGTCTGGGACAAATCATTAGAACTGACACAAACTACTGAGGGTCACCTCTTTCTAGCGTTAGTTATCGGAATGTGTGTTTTTCACACTGGAAATGGAATTAGATTGATGATTACACAAATGGGTTATGGTATTGGTAAAGCAGAGAGACCTGATTATCCATACAAACCTCAATCAATTAACATGAAAGGTAAAGCATGTATCTATGCAACATTAGGTATGGCAGCTCTTGCAATGTGGTATGGAATGGCGGTGATGTTCTCATGATGGTATTACGAGAAAGCATCATAATGAAAATACACTATGGCACTGCCATAGGTGCACTGTTCTTAACTGTCATTCACATTATGATGAGACTAACTCAAAATTTTCACGAATCATTAGCATATGAAAATGTAATTGCAAATTATGAAAGTGTAGGATATGCATTATTGCTTGAATTACTGTTAATCTTAATTTCTGTTCATGGATTTAATGGCTTGAGAGTAATTTTATTAGAAATGAATCAAGGTCCCACATATGAAAAAGTTGTAACATTTGGATGTCTTGCAGGAATGGCTGCATTAATTGCATATGGTTCACGAACTATAATTATGACAAGTATGGGGATGACATAATGGCAACAATTCATCCTAAATTATCAGACGAACTATCTCAAACAGTTGTCTCTTCTACAAAGTCTATTAAATTAAAAATTAAACGAAGTAATCCAAATGTAAACTCTGAAGAGAGATTTGATGATTTTGTTGTTCCTATTGAAAAATGGACAACTGTTTTGGATGCTTTACTGGATGTAAAATCACATTTAGATCATTCTGTTGGAATCAGATATTCCTGTAGACAAGCATCATGTGGTTCTTGTGGAATGAAAATTAATGGTAAACCTGCTTTGGCATGCTTTACAAAAATTTCTGAATTAGATTCTGATACTATTACTGTGGAACCAATGGATAATTTTCCTATAGTCCGTGATTTGGCTGTAGGTTTTGAACGAATGATAAACAATCACAAAAAGGTCATGCCATATGTAATTAGAGAAGATTCTGAGATTGATGTTGAAAGTGGTGTAAGAGAGTTTTTACAAAGTCCTGAGAATGTTGAAAAATATATTCAGTTTTCTAGTTGTATCAAATGTGGTTTGTGTAATTCTGCATGTCCAACTATGGCAATGGATAAGACATTTGTTGGTCCTCAAGCATTAGCACAGGCTTACAGATACATTGCTGATGATCGTGACAAAGGAAAAAACAAGCGGCTCAAAATCATTGATGAATCTCATGGAATATGGAGATGTCATTTTGCTGGCTCTTGTAGTCAAGTTTGTCCAAAAGGAGTTGATCCTGCAATGGGAATTCAGCTTTTGAGAGGATATCTTTTAGGAATTAGAGATTAATCTTTTTTGTGAGGATTTGGACTATTATTTACCTGATTATTAATCTGTTCAGCCATAAAGTGATTTGAGACATTCACCTTCACATCATCAATTCCATGTATGCTTAGTAAATTATCATGAATATCTTGGCATATTTTGAATCCAAAAACTGCTGGACAAAACGGACTTGTTAAATGTAAATCAACTTTGACATTGGAATTTACAATATCTACTTCATCAATTAACTCAAGTTCTGTAATTGTTGTATTAATTTCAGGATCTACGATTTGTGATAATTCATCAAAAATCTTTACTCGTAGCTGTTTAACATCTTGTGTCATTGAATTGAATCCGTAGTTGCTATATATAGCGATTTTGAATCCATGTTGATGTATCGTTCCAGATTAGGAAAAGATCTTGATGATATTACATTAAGTTATGTTTCATCCATAAAAGATGATTCTGATATTGCATTTTATGATATTATTGGAAGTGAGGCACATGTAATCATGTTATACGAAAATAAACTTTTAACAAAAATTGAAGTAAAAAAAATTCTAATTGCATTGGAAGAACTAAAGGGCGGAAATATCTCACAACCTGATTTTGAACCTGAAGATATTCATGAATTGATTGAATCTCTAGTTATCAAGAAAACTGGAATTGAAAATGGTGGGAAAATGCATACCGCTCGTTCACGAAATGACCAAGTAGCACTTGATATTCGACTAAAAATTCGTGATGACATTAACATACTATTACAGTGTTTAATTGAAACAATTTCCACTTTACTAAAAACAGCACAAGAAAATACCAAAACAATAATGCCACTTTATACACATCTTCAACAAGCTCAAGTTGGAGTATTCTCACATTATTTATTATCATATGCTGATTCATTATTTCGTGATTTAGATAGATTCATGTCATTGTATGCACGAGTTAATCAAAGTCCATTAGGTGCAGGTCCTGTAGGTGGAACTAGTCTTCCTATTAATAGAGATAGTACTGCAAAAATGCTTGGATTTACATCTCTTGTAGAAAACTCAATTGATGCTACAAGTACACGTGACTTTGTAGCAGAATATGTTTCAAACTCTGCAATTATGATGACAAATCTAAGTAGATTATCTGAAGACTTTATAATTTGGTCTTCAGCTGAATTTTCATTCATAGAACTTTCTGATGATTTAACATCACCCTCAAGTGTTATGCCACAAAAGAAAAATCCTGATATTTTAGAACTTACACGAGGAAAAACATCTCAAGTTATAGGATATCTAACATCAATCTTAACTACGACAAAGGGATTACCTTCTGGATACAGTAGAGATCTTCAACAAATCAAATCTTCAATCTGGTCCACATCAAAAATATCAATCACTGCATTAATTATTATAAAATCAATGTTATCTGATCTTACAGTTAATCAGGAAAAAATGCAAAAAGCAACAGAAGAAGGATTTCTTGTTGCTTTAGATCTGGCAGAAAACCTAGTTCTTGAAAAAATACCATTTCGCACTGCACACAACATTGTTGGCAATCTTGTTCAATTATCACATAATTCAAAAAAATTACTTTCTGATTTAGATTTAGATGAAATCACATCTCTTCAAATTAAAGAGATCAAATCAAGAAAACTTTTCGAGTTAATCCAAAAAACTACAATCTCATCATCTATTAAACAAAGAAAATCAAAAGGATCTTCTGGAACGTCCGAACAAACACGAATGATTGGACAAAGAACACGTAAACTTGTAACTCTAAAAAAATCTGTCAAAATTCAAAATGATGGTGTAAAAAAATCACTCACTCTACTAGAAAAACGAGTTAAAACATTTACAAAATAAACGCGGGTCTAGTGGGATTCGAACCCACGACAGCCGCCTTAAAAGGGCGGTGCGCTACCTGGCTGCGCTATAGACCCATGCGAGTTTTTCCATTATTGTACAATTTAGTCTTTTACCAGTATAAAATTAAAAATGGAAACTTTAAAACCAGCAGTTCTTTTTGTTGTAAATGTTGCCCTTGTAGTATAGCCCGGTCTAGAATTCGGCCCTGTCACGGCTGAGACGCGGGTTCAAATCCCGCCGAGGGCGCTTTTTCTTGTTCAATCCAAAGATTATTTGATCGCAGAAGATTTGACACTATCTAATACAATAATCTTAAAATCCGGGCAATTTTACAGAAAAATTGATGTCTGACGACAAGAATGCATCTGAAGTTAAGGAAGTTCCAAAAGCATCTGAAGAATCAAAAATAGAAAATGGTCAAAAATCTGCTAAAGCATCTATTGACGCAGAAGTTGCAGCACAAGCTGCAGAAAAAGCACAAGCCGCAGCAGAAAAAGCAATTGCAAAAGCTAAAAAATTGAAAGAGGCTGCAGCAAAAGCTGCTGAAGATGAATTCAAAGCAATTGCAGAAGAAGTAAAGGCTGATGCACCAAAAGGTCCAGATTTTTCTAACAAACGAAAAACTGAGATTATATTTAGAAGAGAGATGGGTGAGCCAGAATTTTTCTTAGATAAAGAAGATAGATTCCCAAAACCAATCTTATCGGAAGATGAAAAAGATGACATTACAAGAAAAGCTCTCAATTATGAAGATACTACTCCTGTATATGATCCTCAAAATATTTTAGATGAACGTTATGGTGGAACCTCTAATTATGAAACTGGAATCACTGTTCTTGGAGATGAGTTACAAGCAAAATTAGAACGTCTTAGAAATGATCCTGAATCTTTATCTGAAGATATTGAAAAAGTTGAACAAGATCTTAGATATCTTGATTCCTTACATGAAAATTATTACCTTGGAATGAATGTCTTTAGAACTGCTAAAGGTGGAAGGGAAAAACTAAGAGATTGATTTGAATGACTGAAGTTAAATTTGATGTTTTAAACGCAAGAGTTACTTTCAAAAACGTTCCTCTACATTCTCTTGCTAGATTTGCATTTAAGGATGTAAATGTTGCATCTGAAGCTTTCAAAAAAATTCCGGGTGTTGATGAATGTATCATAATTCAAACATCAAGTAGAGTTGAAATTTTTACTGTTAGTAATCTTGAATCTGATGATTCTACTGATGCTAGAAGACCTGAAGGAAAAGGTTTGATAATTAATCAAATGAAAGAAACCTGGCAAAATAATTCTAGCATAGAACAAATTGATATTGATCATTTTGATCAAACTCTTGAAGTTTTCAAAGATGATGATGTTTACCTTCATTTATTACGATTAGCTTGTGGATTGGATTCTGTAGTTGTAGGAAAACAAGAAGTCTATGATGAAATTAAAAAATCTTTGGAGACATCAAAAATCTCTGGATCTTCAGGAAAAATTCTTAACAAATTATTTGATAGTGTAATGCGACTTGCAAGTTCAATTAGAGATTCAACTGAAATAAGTAAGGGTGTTGTATCTCTGGGAGATATAGCACTAAATTTGATAGAAGAAAAAGTTGGATTAGATGCAAAAAAGAAAGTATTACTTGTTGGTACAGGTGAATCTGCTGCAATGGTTGCAAAAACATTAAGTCAAAAACAAATTCCATTTTCAATTACTAGTCGTACTATTGATCGTTCTACAAATTTCTCTCAGCTTTTAGGTGGTACACCAATGGAATTTGCAGATGTACTTGCAGGATTTGATAAGTTTAACATCATTATAGTTGCAACAACTGCTGATTATTTTGTAATTGATCTAGAAAGAATCAAACTAGTAATGCAAGAAAAGAAAAAAGGTACCCTAATTCTAGACATATCTGAACCAAGAGCTGTTGAAGAAAGTATTATGGAGTTGCCTGGAATAAAATTACTATTTAGGGATCAAGTTGCAGAAATTTATGAAGAAAATACTAAATTAAGATCTGGTTTAGTTCCTGCTGTTGAGAAAATCATCTCAAAAGAATTGCCAATTTTATCTGCATCGATGAAAAGAGTCTAATTCTTTCTATCCTTGTTGTCTTAAAATTACTTGAGTTAGTGCTTCTATAGAATACTCAATCCCATGTTCATCGGTACTGTGTTTTCGATATTCTCCAATCACATTTTCAACTTCGCCTTCTATTACATATTGGCAGTCAAATCCATAATCCATGCATGTTATTTTTGCCATGTCGTCAATTTTTGCTGAATCTTTTTCTAAATATAAAGAATACTGTCAATATTTGAAGAGAAATACATTTATCCAATTCAAGAAACTTTTCTCACATGGCTGAGACAAAAGCAAAAATAATCTATACTGAATTGTTAAAAGAAGATCTAGTTGTGATCCGTCTTGTACCCATAAACGGTATGCCAAAATACAGAACTGGACAATTTCTTACAATTGGGCTTCCAGTAGCTGCTGAAAATAAAATTGTAAAACGTGCGTATTCCATTGCATCTCATGCTGAAAATAGAGATTACTTCGAATTTGTAATACGATGGGTTAGAAAACCATTACCAGGTCGTGTCACTACTGAATTATTTTATCTTAGTGTTGGAGATGAAGTATTACTTGGTGAACCTACCGGTGAAGATTTGATTATTGAAGACAAATATTCCAATGGACAACCTGATAACAGAAGAGTTGTTTGTGTAGGTGGTGGAACTGGTCTTGCACCATTCGTTGCATTTGCTCATCACTTCCATGACACTAATGATAAAAGACAACTTGTGGTTTTACATGGAGCAAGTTATGTAGATGAATTAAGCTACAAACGTCTTCTAACTGACTTTGAAAATGAAAGTAAAGAGCGAGGATTGGATAAATGGAATTTCCTTTATAGAACTGCAATCAGTAGACCAAAAGAATACTATAACAGATCATGGAATGGCCACACAGGAAGAGTTGAATCATTTTTCAAAGAAAATGCACAAGGTATATCTCCATTAGATGAACTAGTTGGAGAAAAAGTAACTCCTGAAAATACTAGAATCTACATTTGTGGTTATCAAGGAACAATTGACGGAGTAATGGATTATGTATCTCCTAGAGGATTTGTTAATAGAGATAATCCAAATGAAGATGGAACTTTTGAAGTTAAATACGAATCCTACGGATAAAACTTAATTTCTATTTAAAAATATATCATCTAAAATTTCCTGATTAGCAGCTGCGACAAAAGAAACTCTTGTTTCATAACTCAAATCTGCATCAAGTGAATTAAATTTTTCATCTAAAAGTAAACCTCCTGCTTCTTTTACAATTATGTATCCTGCTGCAATGTCTTGAATTCTTATCTTATTCCTCAAGTCAATGAAAATATCCATTAAACCTTGTGCAAACATTGCCATCTCCAAAGCATTTGCACCAAAATGTCTTGTATGGCTGTGATTTTCAAAAACTGGTTGTAATTTTTTCATTATTTCTTGTGATGCACCTGATATATTCACACCAACTATTTTGTACAATGGAGTACCTTTGTGAACTGAAATTTGTTTATCCTCAAGAAATGCTCCTTTTCCTTGTGATGCTGAATACATTTGACCTGTTGAAAGATTTGTAATTACGCCATCTGTTATGGAACTGAGTCTATTTTCTGTTGCAAATGCAAGCGATGAACAGAAAAATGGAACACCTCTAACTGCGTTTGCAGAACCATCAATTGCATCCATAATGATAAATCCTTTAGGTTTACCTGATAATTCTACACGTCCACATTCTTCTCCTAAAACTACGCATTCAAAATTAATCTCTTTTAGATAACTCAAAACAGTATTTTCTGCAGTGATGTCTATATTTCTTGAAATATCTCCTCCTGCACCTCTTCCAAAATCTCCTCCAGCCTCTTCTGTACCTGCTATGTCTTTCACAGCCTCATAAATTCTTCTTGATGCCTCTTTGAGAATTTCATTTGTATCCATCATAATTTTTCAATTTGTGGATAATTTAATTGAATAAAATTCTCATTTTTTTTAAAAACCTCTTTATTCATGGTTAAAAAATAAATTACTGTGACGACAATAGAATTACAAGGTTCAGGCGGTTGGGTTAATGCAGAACTTACTGATGAAGAAGTTTCAAAATCAAAACTAGTCCCAAATATAGACAAACATTTCTTGGCATCACTTGAGAAACTTGATCCTACAAAAATGTTGAAACATTTCTGTAAAACTTGTGATTCTGAATTTGATGGACCAACTAAAATACAGATAGAAGAAAAACCAAATGAACCGGTTGCTAATGGACTAATCCTCATTGAAAGAGGTCAGTATACTTGCCACAAATGTAACTCCATCATAGGCGAATATCGTGTTTTTTCACAATCTTCATAGAAACTTAACACATACATTATTACTTTCGAATTGAAATGATGTAATATGGAAGAAAATTATTCGTGGATCTATTTACTCATATTTCTGATCATACCGCTTGCTAGAATACTTCCTAGAATATTGAAACGTGCTGGTCTTAAACAAAATATTTCTACTCGTCCTGAGAGTCCTCGCAAAAATTTCTTCCAAGAATCCTCTCCTGACAGATTCCAAGAATCCTCTCCTGACAGATTCCAAGAATCCTCTCCTGACAGATTCCAAGAATCCTCTCCTGACAATTTTGAAGAATCTCCAAGTAAAGAAGAATTCTCAACAAAAAATTGGTCTAAAGAAAAAATAGTACTTGGTTTACTAATGACAAATATTTCAAAATTTGAAGAAATTCAAAAAAGAGCAAATCTTTCAACAAACAATTTAGATACTATTTTACAAGATCTTGAGAAAAAACGCCTTATGATGCCAGTAGAAAAAAGTGGTCCTTTTGGGAAATCAATTCAACTAAAAATCACAGAAAAAGGTGCTGCAGAGTTTAGACGAATGTGATTTAGTTTTTTTGAAGGCATAAATAGCAATTTGTTAACAATCTTTTGTGAGTGGAAAAGACGAATCAATTTTCAGTAAAAGTGCATTAATGGGAACTAAACCTGGAAAACAAATCATAAAACAAGGTCTATTCAAATCAAAAGGTTTCAAGCAGTTTAACCAGTATAAGGAAGAAGCTGAAAATACATTTCCTGAATTTGCTAAGAGATTTGCAAAAAATCTTTTTGATCAAATAAACTCTGATGAATCTCCTAATGCAACACAACAAAAATTTGCAGAAGAGGTTGGTTCTACAGAAATTATCTTGAATGCTTCTGAAATTGATCCTATCAAATCAAAATTACAGGATTTTGATACATTGCATGATCGAGTCCTTAGAATTCTAAACTCAAATTTTGTAAAAATGACCTTTCCTGTATTCAATGGTCTTTTTGATGCGTCAACTGATTACTTTAAAGATGATAATACTGGTAATATGCGAGAAGATATTGTTGACGGTCACATTATTGCAATAGATCTTAGTGAACCAATGGATAGAATTGTAGACAAAGATGAAGATTTAGAATATCTTGATGATTACAAACTAATGAATCCATACATTCTCAAACTTGCTAGAGAAAAAATTTCAAAGGGTGGTGAGGATGTCCTAAAAGAGTTTGAAGAAGGATTCAAGCAGGCAAGAATTGGACAATACCTTGATACAAAATTAAAAGATAAACCTACATCAATTACCAAAGAAGAATTAGTTGAGAGTTACAAGAAATATCGTTCCGTTATGGGTACAGCTGGTAGAAATATGGCACTAAACCGTCCACCATTAGCTGATATCTTTTACACTGGAATGGCAAAAGCAGCAGAATCTGTAGGATGTGGAAATGAAATTGAAGATAGTATTAGGGATAAAGCAGCAAAAATACCCTCATGGCCGCTTTTCTATTCTCTAAAAATGAATGATGTAAAAAGTGGATTTGAAGAGACCATGAATCACAGCAAATCATATCTGAATGATGCAAGAGCTGCTCTTGAAAAACTTCCAGATAGTTTCTCACATAGAAAATTCTTAGAATTTTTATTCCTAACAGTTGAGCATTATAATCTATTTTGGTATAAAAAATTGCAAGAGCAGAATATTTGGTCAGAATTGACTCAAAACCTTCCAACTAAGTGATACATATGATGTGGTCAGAAAAATACAGACCTCAAAATATTTTTGATATGGTTGGAAATGAAGATGCTAGGAAACAATTTGTTGAATGGTTTGGAAAATGGAAAAAAGGAACAAAACCTCTTTTACTGATTGGTCCTCCTGGAATTGGAAAAACGACCATGTGTTTTCTTGCAGGAAAACAATTTGGTTATGACATGATTAGTCTTAACGCAAGTGATGTTAGAAATAAAAAAAATATTCAAGAAATACTAACTCCTGTACTTGGAAATCAAACTGTTCTTGGTGAACCTATGATTTTCATTGATGAAGTAGATGGAATTCATGGACGTTCAGATTATGGAGGAGTTGAAGCTCTAATTAACATCTTAAAAGAACCAACAGTTCCAATTGTACTTGCTGGCAATTATGGGTCTTCTGATAAAATGAAAAAAATAAAAAAAGTTGTAAAAACTTTACAGATTAGCCCTCTACCACCTAGATTTCTTAAACTATATCTTGACATGATTTTAGAAAAAGAAAAAGCAAAAATCAATCCTGGTAGATTAATAAAACTAATTTCTGATTCAAAAGGTGATATTCGTTCTATGATAAACTCTGCACAAGCATTAGTTACTGGATTTGAACCTAATACTGAAAAATCATTTGAATCTCTAAACATTGAGGATGGACTAAATGCATTTTTCAAATCACAGTCACTTGAAGAAGCAAGAGTTGTCTTATTTTCTTTAAGAATTGATCCTCGAGAAAAGATTAATGCATTTTATTCAAGTATTATTACTAGTAATTTTTCTTCGGACAAAATGTCTAAAGCATTGGAAATTATCTCAGAAGCTGATTTACTTTATGGTAAAATCATGAAAACACAGAATTGGAGACTTCTACGATATCTTGATTCAATTTTACTATCACTTTATGAAAAAAATTCTTCTGCTAGATACACTCAGTATAATCTCTCTTGGCCATTGTTGAATAGATTACGATGGGATGGAGCAAAAATCAAAGCTATTGGTTCAACATTATCTACAAAACTTCATGTGTCAAATAGTACCTTTGCAACATTTTTCTTTCCATTTATTTTATCATTGAAGAAAAATAATTCTATTGAACTTGAATTTGAAGAAACGTATGAGGAATTAATTGAAAAGGAGATTGAACTATTACAATGAGCTGGCGAAAAATTGCAATGAAATTTGAAGGTACGTGTATAGTATGTAATGAAAAAATCAATGTAAATGAAATTGGTTTATGGTCAAAAGGTCTTGGAGTAAAACATGAAAAATGTGTTGAAACTGAGGATCTCAAATGTATGATATGTGATGGCTCTGCTGGATGCTCTCAGTGTGAATTTCAAGATGATTGTGATCGTTCAGTTGTTTCTCAATTATGTATATGTAAAAAATGTGAGGGGTTAGGAAATTCTTATAACACATACCAAAAATCACTCAAAAAGAAATTTTCATTATTGAATCTGCAAAATTAGCAATTTTTGTTTTGTTTAACTTAAATTAATATATGATATCCGGTACGAGAAATCGCGGACATGCATTCTGATAAACTAAATGAATATCTGAATAACAAAAAAACCTCACTTCAAGGTGGTGGTCAGGATAGAATTAAGGCACAACATGACAAGGGAAAACTGACTGCTAGAGAGCGTATTGATTTACTTTGTGATGATGGTTCGTTCGTTGAACTAGACTCAATGACTACACATCACTATCATGATTATGATATGCAGAAAAAGAAATTTTTCACTGATGGTGTAGTTGGGGGTTATGGAAAAATTAATGGTCGTCAGGTTTATGTTTTTGCATATGATTTCACTGTTTTAGGTGGAACGCTTAGTCAGATGGGCGCCAAAAAAATTACTAAATTAATGGATCATGCTACACGAAATGGTTGTCCAATAGTTGGAATTGCTGATTCTGGTGGTGCAAGAATTCAAGAAGGAATTTTGAGTTTAGATGGTTTTGCAGATATTTTCTATCATAATCAATTAGCATCTGGTGTAGTTCCACAAATTACTGCAAGTATTGGACCTTCTGCAGGCGGTGCTGTTTATTCTCCTGCAATGACTGATTTTGTTATAATGGTTGATAAAGCTGGAACCATGTTTGTAACTGGTCCTGATGTTGTAAAAACCGTTCTTGGAGAAGAAATATCATTTGATGAACTAGGTGGTGCAATGACTCATGGAACAAAGAGTGGTGTTGCTCACTTTGTAGCTAAAAATGAGTATGAATGTATGGATTATATCAAAACATTACTTTCTTACATTCCACAAAATAATGCTGAAGCTCCACCTTCTGTTACAACATCTGATGATCCTAATAGATTAGATAATAATTTGATAAACATTCTACCTGATGATGCTTTACAGCCATATGACATGAAAGAAATCATACATTCAATTTTAGATGATAACAAATTCTTTGAGATTCATGAATTGTTTGCACAAAATGTTGTAGTTGGCTTTGGCAGAATGAATGGCAAAACTGTAGGAATTGTAGCAAATCAACCAATGTTTTTGGCAGGTGCATTAGATATTGATTCATCAAACAAAGCATCACGTTTCATTCGTTTCTGTGATTGTTATGGTATACCGCTAATTACTTTAGTTGACACTCCTGGCTACATGCCAGGTTCAAATCAAGAACATAATGGAATAATTCGTCATGGAAGTAAATTACTATACTCTTACTGTGAAGCTACTGTTCCAAAAATTACAGTTGTAATTGGAAAAGCATATGGTGGTGCATATATCGCAATGTCAAGTAAAAATCTAGGAACTGATGTGAATTACGCATGGCCAACTGCACAAATCGCTGTACTTGGATCTGAGGGTGCTGTAAAAATTATGAATAGAAAAGAATTAGCAAATTCTGATAATCCTGACGAATTAAAAAAGAAATTAGTTGATGAATTTACCGAAAAATTTGCAAATCCTTACGTTGCTGCATCAAATGGAACTGTAGATACAGTTATTGATCCAGCAGAAACTAGACCAATGCTTATCAAAGCACTAGAGATGCTCAGCAATAAACGTGAAAAACAACTTCCTAGAAAACATGGAAATATCAACCTGTGAGTAAAATGATTGAAAAAGTATTAGTTGCTAATAGAGGAGAAATTGCATTACGTGTAATGAAAACATGTAAGGCTCTTGGAATCAAAACAGTTGCTGTATATTCTGATGAAGATAGAAATTCAATGCATGTTAAAAATGCAACCGAAGCATATCATATTGGAGAAGCAGCACCTGCAAAAAGTTACCTAAATCAAGAAAAAATTCTTGATGTAATTTTATCATCTGGTGCTGATGCAATCCACCCGGGTTATGGATTCTTGTCTGAAAACTCTGACTTTGCAGAACTATGTGAAAAAAATAAAATTAATTTCATCGGACCATCTGGTAAGTCAATGGATCTTTGTGGTGACAAGATGCGTTGTAAAGCTGCAATGCTTGAAGCCAAAGTTCCAACCGTCCCAGGAAGTCCTGGTCTAGTAAAAGATGCAACTGAGGCAGAAAAAATTGCAAATGATATCGGTTACCCTGTAATGTTAAAATCTGTCTATGGTGGTGGCGGTCGTGGAATTAGAATTGTAACTAATGATAAAGAATTACGTGAAGGCTTTGAATCAGTAACTGGAGAATCTATCGCCGCAGTTGGAAAATCTGCAATTCTTGTAGAAAAATTCCTAGAAAAGACACGACATATTGAATATCAATTTGCTAGAGACACTCATGGTAATGCTGTTCATATATTTGAAAGAGAATGTTCTATTCAAAGACGAAACCAAAAACTAATTGAACAAACTCCTTCACCAATTATGGATAAAGAAACTAGAGCAAGAGTTGGAGAACTAGTTGTTAACGCTGCACATGCAGTTGACTACACTAATCTAGGAACTGCAGAATTTTTAAGAGCTGATAATGGTGAATTTTATTTCATTGAAATTAATGCTAGATTACAAGTAGAGCATCCAATTACAGAATTTGTTTCTGGTTTAGATCTTGTAAAATTACAATTGGATATTGCAAACGGTGAACCAATCCCATTCAAACAGTCCGAACTTAAAATGAATGGGTATGCAATTGAATGTAGAATTAACGCTGAAGATACTTTCTTAGATTTTGCTCCATCTACCGGACCTGTTCCTACTGTAACAATTCCTTCTGGACCTGGTGTAAGATGTGATACGTATCTATATTCTGGAGCAACTGTTTCACCATTTTATGATTCACTAATGGCAAAATTGATTACATGGGGACAAACATTTGATGAATCAAGATTACGAATGCTTAATGCATTAGATGACTTTTACATTCAAGGTGTTGAAACATCTATTCCATTATACAAAACAATTCTAAACTCTGAAGAATACAAGAATGGTCAATTATCAACTGACTTTTTAAAAAGATTTGAAATGATTGAAAGATTAGAAAAAGACCTTGTACAAGATAGAAAAGGTAAACAAATCCCTGCTATAGCTTCTGCATTAATGCATTCTGAATTCTACAAAAGTAAAATACAATCACAAAATTCAGCCAATCAGAATTGGAAAAACAAGATGGATAGTGTATAAAGATGAAATACAAAGTACAAGATTCAGACGAAATCGTTAATGGAGAAATCCTTGAAAAAATATCTCAAGATGAATATCGTGTTAAAATTAAAGATTCTGAACATATTCTTAAAATTTTAAACATCAATTCCGGTGTTATGGAATTTGTTCTTGATAATCAATTTCATACTGTAAGATATCTTGACAATCAAACATCTGAAATGAAATTTGTTATTGATGGTTCAGAACTCACAGTAAATATGAATTCTCATCTGGATGAAATTGTTTTCAAAAATTCTGGTGGCGCTGAAACTGGAAATGCACAATTGAATTTGCGTAGTCAAATACCTGGAAAGGTTGTATCAATTAATGCAGGAGAAGGTACTGAAGTAAAGAAAGGAGATGTTGTTTGTGTTTTAGAATCTATGAAAATGCAGGTGTCTGTAAAATCTCATAAAGATGGTGTTGTAAAAACAATTAAAATTAAAGAAGGAAATTCTGTAAACAAAAATGATATTATAGCTGAAATTGAATAATTAGTTTGATTTTAACACGTTCATAATTTCACTGTAATCTGGTTCTTTTAATGGATCTTCAGAAATCCATTTCCAAATTACTTTATGTTCTTCATCTAAAATGAAAACTGAACGTTTAGCAGCATTGTAATCTTTCACATGCAATAAATCTTGTAATAAAATATCATAATCTCTGATTGTTTTACTTGTGTAATCACCTAGTACTGGAAAATTATAATTATTTTTTTCTGCAAATGCCTTATTTGCAAATGGTCCATCATTACTGATTGCAATTATCTGTGCACCTAATTCTGAAATATCATTTAATGAATCTCTAAATGTACAAAGTTCAACTTCACATACTGGAGAACTAGCTGCAACAAAAAATGAGATAACAACTTTTTTACCTTTAAATTCATCTAAGGATCTAAATTTTAGATCTCCATCTACTAATTCGAATTTTGGTGCTTGATCTCCAACATTAACTGCCATAGAAATCCTCATTTTTTGTTGTATATCAATTTAGAGGACTTTGGAAAAAATCAAATTTTGATCGAAAAAAATCTCTATAGCTTTATATTTTCAACGAAGGGAGTCGGTTTAACTTGGTTGGCGAGAGTGTAGCATCATACAGTAATGTATTACTCATGTTTGGTTTTGCATGTGCCGCAATGGCACCTGCTCTGTTAGTATCAAGGATGATATCTCCTGAAAATAAGAAACAACCAAATCCGGTCAAAACACTTCCAATGGAATGTGGTCAAGTTCCATCAGGTGCTGGCCGTACTCACTTCATGATGCAGTATTATGCATATGTGCTGATGTTTGTCATTTTTGATGTTATGGCAATTTTCTTGTATGCTTGGGGTAGCTCACTTTTAGATCTTCCACGAACTGCAACTCTGCCAATTATTGCTTTCTTAGGAATTATGTTTGCCGCGATGGCATTTGCATTGTATCAATCAAAGAGGAAAGACATATGGTAATTCTATATACTAGTTACAACTATCAAGGTGAGGGACTAAGTTGCTAAAAGAACTCGTAACGCCACAAAACGCAAATGTGTTTGTTGGAAAACTTGGCGACATTTTGTACAAAGCAGTTGATCAACCATTAGGAATGGCAATCAACTGGGGTCGAATGTGGTCACTGTGGCCTGTACATATTGAAACAGCATGTTGTAGTGTTGAGTTTGGAGCAGCATCGAGTCCAAGATACGACGTAGAAAGATTCGGTATTATCGAAGCTTTTGGATCATTACGACAGTGTGATCTTGTCGTAGTACAGGGAACAATTACACGAAAAATGGCACCAAGACTAAGATTAGTCTATGATCAAATGCCAGAACCAAAATATGTAATTGCCATGGGTGCATGTGCAATTACTGGTGGTCTGTATTTTGATTCATACAATGTGTTACCTGGAATTGATGGAATTCTTCCAGTCGATGTGTATGTTCCTGGTTGTCCTCCTAGACCTGAGACCTTGATTCAAGGATGCATGTTGTTGCAAGAAAAAATCAAAAGGATGAAGGCTAGATAGGTAAAAAATTATGAGTACATCTGAAACTACACCACCTCCAAAAGCTACACCACCTCCAAAAGCTACACCACCAGAAAAAACAGAACCTCCTGCACCTGCATTTGAAAAATCTTACATTGATCAAATTACAAATCAATTTACTGATGATGTTGAAATTGGTTACATTAAAGAAAATAGAACTAGAATAAATGTAAAAAAAGAAAAAATTGCAGATGTCGCTAAATTTATCAAAGATAACACGCCTTTTGATCATGCAGAATCTGTAACTGGAGTTGATTTTCCTGAAGACAAAGAGATTGGTGTAATATACCATTTGGGATCTTACACGGATTCTACTTATTCAAAACAAGTATTAGCACTTGCAACACGAGTTCCACGTGAAGAAAACCCTAATCCTGGAAATGACTCTACAAAATTACCAAGTCTAAGAGATATGTTTTACAGTGTTGAATTTCATGAACGTGAAGTGTTTGAAATGCTTGGTGTTTACTTTGAAGGCCATCCTGATAATCGACGTTTACTATTGCCTGAAGATTGGGCTGATTTACCTCCATTAAGAAAGGACTTTAGGAATAAAGGAAGATAAAATGACTGAACAAGTGATTCCAACAAAGCAAATGCCTCCTGGTCTACAAGTAGAAAATGTAGATGACAGAATAATGACACTCAATGTTGGTCCACAACATCCTGGTTCTGGACATATGAGAATTATTGTAAAGATTGATGGTGATTATATTGTTGATGCAGATCCTGATCCTGGTTACGTTCATCGTGGAGAAGAAAAAATGGCTGAGTCGAGAAACTACATTACGAACATACCTCATTTAGAGAGACCAGTAATTCACGATTCTTGCAATATTTTATATCCTTACGTTTTAGGTGTTGAAGATTTAGTAGGAATTGAAGTTCCAGAACGTGCAAAATATGTTCGTGTAATTACTGCTGAATTAAACAGGTGTATCTATATTCAATATTGGCTTGCAATTTATGGAATATTTCTTGGACATTCTACAATGTTCATGTGGCCTGCAGGTGATAGAGAACTTTTAATTGATTTAATGGAAAAAGTTACTGGTGCTAGAGTGACACATGCATACTTTATTCCAGGTGGTGTTAGAAATGATGTTCCTGCAAACTTTGAAGATGTTTGTTTGCGCCAAGTAAATTATTTTGAAAAACGTATCAAAGAATACGCTGACATCTTTTATGATAATCCAATTCTAAAAGCACGAACTGAAGATACTGGTGTACTATCTAGAGAAGATGCAATTCGTTTAGGTACTACTGGTTCTGTTTTACGTGCAAGTGGTGTTGATTATGATGTTAGAATCAAAGAACCATATGATGTTTATGATGAACTAGACGTACATACAAACGTACTAAAAAGTGGAGATTCATACGCACGTTCAAAAATTCCATGGCTTGACATGTTAGAGAGTTGTAACATTATTCGGCAAGCATTAGAAAAGATGCCAAAATCTGGTTCTATTAGAACAAAACTAAAGCCAAATCCAAAAGGTGGTGAAGATGAAGTATATCGTAGAGTAGAAAGTGGAAGAGGTTCTGCAGGTTGTCATATAATTTCTAAATCAAAACCTGAACCATATCGTCTAAAACTAAGTGTTAGTTCTTTTAGAAACTTGATTGCGTTACCATATCTGCTTAAAGGTGAAAAACTTGGAAATATGCCGGCAGTTTACTGGAGTTTAAACTACTGGCCAGTGGAGGCTGACCGATAAATGTCTGTTATTGCACCAAAGTTTCGTCTTGGATATTTTCTTAAAGCAATTTTTGATAATGCATTTTGGATTTTAACACTTGTTACGCTGGCAGGAATCCCAGCAATTCAAATTGCACTCTTTCTTATGCCATTACCTGTAATCGATGGTGAACTTTTAACCGCTTTCTTAGCATTTACTTGGTTATTTAATCCGACAATGCAGATTCCATTAATCAAGGCACTTCTTTACTCTGACTTGTTTAGAATTGCAGCATTTCCTGGATTTGGATTTGCAGCATTGATAGCAGCTGGAACAATCTTTGTTGAAAGAAAAATGTTGGCAAAATTACAACTTCGTGTGGGTCCATTTTACTGTGGAAAAATTGAGGGTATTCTACAATTAGCAGGAGATGGCTTGAAACTGATCTCAAAAGAAATTATTATTCCTGCAAAAGCTGACAAACCATTATTCTGGGCAGCACCAGTATTGTTTGTTGGAACTGCTGCTGCATTTGTAGCACTGATTCCTGTGGCACCTGGTGGTTGGGTTGTAGCAGATTTGGATGTTGGTTTACTAGCAGTGTTTGCAGTAATTGGTTTTTTCCCAATTATCACAATTCTATCGGCATGGTCTGCTAACAGCAAGTTCCCATTCATTGGTGGAATAAGAGCACTTCACCAAATGGTATCATTTGAAATTCCTCTCATTTTATCACTTCTTGGAGTTGTAATTCTGACTGGAACACTAAACCTTAGTGAAATTGTTGAATCGCAAAGTAACTTTCCATGGATTATATTCATGCCGATTGGTGCAATTGTTTTCTTTACTACAATGTTAGCTGAACTAGAAAGAATTCCATTTGATCTTCCAGAAGCAGAAAGTGAAATTGTAGCTGGATGGTTAACTGAATTTTCTGGAATGATGTATGGATTAGTTCAATTGGGTTCATATCTCAAACTTTATGCATTTGCTGCATTATTTGTAATAATTTTCTTAGGTGGTTGGACAGGACCTGTATTCTGGCCTCCATTAGATGCTGAATTGATCACTGAGGGTGTTCCAATTCCAAACTATGTTGGTGATCCAATCTTGACAGTTGCAACACCTGGTTTACCATTATTTGATAAAGATCCAAACGAATGGGTGCAGCAGCAGCAGGGTGAACTAATGTATACTAGTGGGCAGCTGTTGATCAGCGGTGTTATTTGGTTTGTACTAAAAACTGTTGGAGTCATATTCTTTATTTTGTTACCAAGAGGTGTATTTCCTAGAATTAGACTTGATATGTTGTTACATATTGGTTGGTACAAACTAATTGGTTTAGCCTTCGTTAACATCTTTATTGCACTCGGATTGGTGTATGCTGGAGTAATCGGACCTGGAGGGATTTTGTAATGGGAACTGCAACAGGAATTATCAAAGCATTAAACTCTGGAATTAAGCATCTGGCAGTAAAACGTTTCACTCTTAGATATCCTGAACAAAAATTGAAATTTGTTGGAGATGGTTATCAATTTGATCCAGCATCTGGTGTAGCTATCGCAGGCAATAAGGGAAGACACATGCTATTCCATGATCATTGTACTGGATGTAATTTATGCTCAATCGCATGTGAAGGTGTCGCAGAAGCAATTGCAATGGTTAAAGTTCCAGACACTTGGGGACATAACAAAAAATCAATAATGCCACAAATTGACTATGGAAAGTGTGTCTTTTGTGGATTATGTGTTGATGCTTGTCCTTTCTACGCATTATACATGTCAAATGACTATGAATTATCATCATTTACTAAAGAGGGCTTAATCTATACCCCTGCACAACTTCAAGTCAAACCCCAAGTTCAACAGGACTCGGAATTAATTATTGATAAACGGGGCGCTAGACATGGCTGATGCTCTGTTCTTAGCTATATCTGTATTAACAATTGGTTCTGCAATTGCAGCACTTGAAATGCGTTCACTAGTTTATGGTTCAATTGCTTTAATGGGAACACTTGGTGGTGTTGCAGGTTTCTATGTTATGCTAGACTCGCCATTTGTTGCAATGTTCCAATTAGCAGTTTACGTTGGTTCTATTGCAGTTCTTATTTTATTTACTGTAATGCTTGTAAAAAGAGAATTAATTTTCAAAAAAATTGAAGATCCGAAAAGAAAGCTTGCTGGAATTGGTCTAATGTTGATTGTAATCCTTGCATTAGGTGCTATCATAATGGATTCTGGAATTAAAACAATTACCACTGATTCTGATCCTGTTGACTTCAGGGAAATTGGTGGTGACTTTCTCACATATTATTGGCCTGCATTAATTTTGATGGCTTTAATTTTAGCAGGTTCTGTTATGGGTGCATTAGTTTTGGCAAGAAGGGAGGATACAATAGAAAATGAGCAATGAGTTAATTGAATTTGTATTGGTATCTATTGCTTTGTTAGGTATTGGAATTTATGGTTTAGCAGTAAAACGTAATGCGATTCGAATGTTATTTGCAGTTGAAATTATCGTCAACGCTGCAAATCTGAATCTTGTTGCATTTGCACGATTCATGCCACATAGCGGAGGACAAACACTTGCACTATTCTCAATTGCAATCGCTGCAGCAGAAGTTGCAGTTGGTCTTGCATTAATCATCGTAGCGTATCGTATGTACAAAAATATCGATATTGCAGACTTTAGGAGCTTGAAAGGTTAATTGGATTTTGTTCTTTTACAGGCGGTATTTTTACCACTGTTACTGTCTCCAGTCGCATACCTGATTGGAAGAAATTATGGTCCTACACACGCAACATGGTTTACCTTTGGTTTACTTCTCTACTGTACTGTCATACTGATTAGTGCTGCACTTGGTGGAACATACGAAGAACATTATCCATGGACTACCATGTTTGGTGAATTTGGTTTTCTACTTGATGGACTTGCCACTCCATTTGCAATAATCATCTATGTATTATGTACCGTTCTTGTACTATACTCAAAACCATACATGGTTCACAAATTTGAAGAATTATTCAAAGAACATTATCATCAAAATACAACCACTGATGGTCAGACAACTGCAGTAGTTGAATCTGTTGCATTAAAGACATACATCAACCGTCAATCTGGTCTGTATTTTTCAATGTTCCTAGTCTTTGCAATGGGAATGCTTGGAACTGTTTTGGCTACAAATTTAATTGAATTTTACATATTTTTCGAAGTTATGCTCATACCATCATTTTTCTTAATTGCCTTTTATGGAGACGGAAACAGACGTAGAATTGCTTTACAATTCCTATTCTGGACTCATGTTGGTGCAGTTGTTCTATTACTTGGTTTCTTAGCAATTGGTCTAAGTGTTGGAAGCTTTGATTTTGTAGATATTACTGAAGCAGAAATTGATCCTGACATACTAGTAGTGTCTGCTGTTGCTATAATCCTAGGATTAGGTGTAAAACTTGCAGCCTTTGTATTCCACATTTGGTTGCCTTATGCCCACGGTGCGGCACCAACCCCAATTAGTGCACTTCTTTCCCCAGCAATGATTGGAATTGGTGCATATGGATTATTCAGATTAATCGTAGAGTTCATGCCGCAAACGTATGGCGACATTTCAATAATGCTAAACATTTGGGGTGTAGTTACAATGTTCTATGGTGGCGCTATGGCGCTCATGCAAGACGACATTAAACGAATGCTTGCATATTCTAGTATCAGCCAGATGGGCTATCTACTATTTGCAATTGGTTCATTTTCTACTTATGGTCTTGCCGGTGCTGAAATGATGTATATTTCTCACGGTTTAGGTAAAGGACTCCTCTTCATGACTGCAGGTGTAATCATAGTTCAAGTTGGAACACGTAGTTTTTCAAAACTTGGTGGACTGGCAAGCAAAATGCCAATCACCGCAGTTTGTGCTGTAATTGGTGCATTAACAATCATGGGCATTCCACCAACAAGCGGATTTATGGGAGAATGGATGGTCTTCTATGGTGCATTAGAAACTGCAATCGAAGAAGGAAATGATTTACGAAGTCTCATGTTTGCATTAGGATTAATTGCTACTGCCTTGACAATGTCTTACATTCTTTGGATGCTCAAAAGAGTATTCTTTGGAAAATTACCTGAGAATTTACAAAATGTAAAAGACGGCAGTTGGTATATGCTTGCGCCAATGATGGTTCTTGCAGGTTTTACTATCGTTGTCGGAATTTATCCTGACATATTCTTGGGGCATATCATGCCATACATGCAAGGAGTGATGGGGGTATAGTAAATGGCAGACTTCTTTGGAATTCCTGTAAGTGAAATAAACGTCTGGTTAATTTGGATACTTCCATTTGCTGCTGCTATGATAATTCCTGCAGTTGGTAAATTCTCAAAATTATCTACCGGTAGGGTTGCAGTTGCATTTGCTTTAATGAGTGCAATTTCTGCTGCAACATTATTCCCAATGGCATTGGAAGCACATGAGATTCATCACCAAGTTATGTGGATTGATACAATCGGTCTCAAAGCAGGCGTTCTCGCTGATCCTTTGTCAATTATAATGGCAAATGTAGTTGGATGGATTTCTTTCCTCATCATGGTTTACAGTACAGGTTACATGAAAGGTGACAAAGACATTACTCGATTCTGGTTTTGGATGTTGTTCTTTATTGGTTCCATGCAACTAATCATATTATCTGATAATCTATTACAAGTCTTCTTTGGTTGGGAAGGAGTTGGTCTTGCGTCGTATGCTTTGATCAGCTTCTGGTATCATGATAAGAAGAAAGATCATGTTGGACAAGAAGGTCGTTCTGCACTTGGTATTATGGAATATTTTTCTCCAACACATGCTGGAATGAAGGCTTTCATCATGACCAAAGTCGGTGATGTAATGATGCTTTCAGGCATGTTACTCCTTTTCATGTTTGCTGGAACCTTTGGATTTAGAGAATTAGTTGCTGACACTACTTGGGCAGTAGAAATGTCTGCTCAGGGATTACTAGTTCCTGCATTTGTTTTACTATTTGGTGGTGCAATGGGTAAATCTGCACAATTCCCACTTAATGAATGGCTCTTAGAAGCAATGACCGGTCCTACCGCCGTATCTGCATTAATCCATGCAGCAACAATGGTCAAGGCTGGTGTATTTTTAGTTGCAAGAATCGGACCAATTGTATTCGCATTAGCAGCTGCAGGAATTCTTGCAGACCAATTCTTTGAAATTGTTGCATGGGTTGGTGCAATCACTGCATTATTACTTGCAACTCAAGGAATGGTTAATCCTGAAATCAAGAAAGTTTTGGCATATTCAACCGGTTCACAAATTGGTTACATGATGATGGCACTTGGTGTTGCAGGTCTCTCACAACAATATGTTGATGGTTATACAGCAGGATTCTTCCACCTAATCTCTCATGCAATGTTCAAAGCATCATTATTCATGGCAGCTGGTTCGCTTCTGCATGTAGTTGGCTCTCGGTTTATGACCGATATGGGTGGACTCAAAAAACAGATGAAAAAGACGTATGCGTTCATGTGGGCTGCAGGTCTTGGATTAATGGGTGCGCCATTTATCACAACAGGATTCTGGAGTAAGGATGCAATATTTGCAGCGGTTTATGAGGCTGACAGTTCTTGGGGATTGCCCTTATTCCTTATCGCAGTTTTGACTGCAGTAATTACAGCATTTTACACAACAAGAATGATTGGAATGGTGTTCTTTGGAAAGAACAGCAAGCACATCGAAAAGATGGAAAGCGAAGGTCATCATATTCATGAAGCACCAAAATCAATGTGGATTCCATACGGAATTCTTGCAGTATTAACAATAGGAATTGGATTAATAGGATTATCTGCTGAAGAAGGAATACATCATCTATTTGGTGAATATTTAGAACATTCCTTTGGAATTCATGTAGCACATGAAGTTGCAAAATCTGAATTCTTAGGTGGACTTAACCCTATAGCACTTGGTGCGTCACTGGTCGCATTTGCAACAGGCTTTGGATTAGGTTACATCTTCTACATTGGACGATGGGTAGATCCGGTCAAATTTGTAAATTCTAACATTGTCTTTTACTCAATGCATAAACTATTCTTAAACAGATGGTATCTCAATGCCTTTGTTTATTGGGGCTTTGTAATTGCACCACTCTGGTTCGCACGTGGAATTTGGAGATACTTTGAACGCACAGCAATTGATACTGGAATGAACATTGGATTTGAGAAAGCTGTTGGTTGGAGTGCCAGAGTCGTTCAAGGAACACAAACCGGAGTTTCACAATCATACCTTTACGTATTTGGAGCTGGACTACTTTTCGTAGTTCTGATATTGTTGCTTTAGGTGTTTATGATGATCGAATTAACTTCTACTCCAATAATCATAATGGTAATTCTTGGTGTTGCTGGAATGATAATTCCTGTAATTAACGTTGTAAGAAAAGAACGTGGTAGTTCAACCTTTTATGGATTAATTGCATTTGGTGCATTACTCTTATCTCTTGGTTATGTAATTTATCAATTCTATACAGACTCTGTTGCAGACGCCGCTATCTTTTCTAGTGATGTTTTAGTCGATGATGGATTTGGTTCATTCTTTGCAATTGCAATGCTTATTGTATCAATAATGGCAGTTGCTGGTTCTTTCAATTACATGAGAAAGAGATCAAATCCTGCAATTTACTTTTCGTTAATCTTACTATCTAGTATTGGTATGGTCTTAATTGCATTTTCAACAGATCTTGTTATGCTCTTCGTAGCATGGGAGTTGATGAGTATTCCAACTTACATCCTGGCTGGATTTAATAAAAAAGACCCCTCCTCAAACGAATCTGCCATCAAGTACTTTTTGTTTGGTGCACTATCCTCTGGAATTATCATATACGGTATCTCACTTGCATACGGAATTACCGGTTCTACAAACATCGGAGATGTCATTTACGGATTCTCAAATCTATCTCCAGACATGCTTCCACTTGGTTTACTTGCAATTGGTATGTTCATTGCTGGATTTGGATTCAAAATGGGACTTGTTCCGTTCCACATGTGGCTACCAGATACATACGAAGGTGCACCAACCCCCATCACTGCATTACTAGCAGCAGGAACTAAAAAAGCAGGATTTGCAGCCGCATTAAGAGTTGTAATTATGGGTGCTGCTGCACTAAATCTTGATTGGACGTTAGCGCTTGGTGTAATTGCTATAATGACGATGACTATTGGTAACGTTGCAGCAATCATGCAAAAGAATCTCACAAGAATGCTTGCATATTCCAGTATTGGGCATGCAGGTTACATCTTAATTGGTATCTCACTTGCACCGTTTAGTGGATTAGGATTACAGGCATCATTATTCCACATTCTAAACCATGCTGTAATGAAAGGTGCAGCATTTATTGCAGTTGCAGGAATTGTTACAACTCTTGCAGTTACACATATGGATAAAATCAAGGGACTAGGTAGAAAAATGCCAATCACTGCATTTGGTCTTGTCATATCACTACTTGCATTAGCTGGTGTACCTCCACTTAATGGATTTTGGAGTAAGCTTATGTTGTTTGGTTCTGCCATTGATGCAACAAGTGTTGTATGGTGGGCTCCATGGCTTGCAATAGCTGGAGTTCTCAATAGTGCATTATCTCTAGCATATTATGGTTGGATTATACGAAAGATGTACTTTGAAGGTGAAACAGAAAAACGTGTAAAAGAACCAGCATCAATTGTAGGCGTAATGATATTCTCTGTAATCTTCATGGTAACAATTGGTGTCTATCCAGAACCAGTTATACAGTTTGTAGAAATGATTACGCCTTCACTAAGTACAGTTATGCCTTAAAATTTGTGAAACTTACTAATTCTTCCAAGTTGTGTTTAGAGTCTGAATCTTTTACCTTTCTTAGACTTTCTGATGCTTTTTCTGCATAAGACTTTAGCAACTCTTCCATCTTATTGAATACTACTCTTGGGTCTGAGCTCTTCTTAACTAGTAAATTAAATAATTTATCCTCATTTTTCCAATCCATCAAATCATCTTTAATCTGATACGCAATTCCAATATTTTTTCCATATTCAGCTAATCCTGAAATCTCTTCCTCGTTTCCTCCGCTAATCACAGCTCCTAGTTTTGCTGCCATCTCAAATGCAGTTGCAGTCTTGTAATCCATAACCTTGATGTAATCTTCAAATGTTACGTCTTCACTTTCTTCTAGTTTACCTTCAAGAACTTCTCCTTCACTCATAAGCATAGCAGCTGTTGCCAAATCTTTTGTAACTCTTGCTTTATCTAATCTAGAAGAAATGTTTAGAATTAATCCCAAAACAAAGTCTCCTGTTAGGACACTTGTGTTGTAGCCATATTTGATGTGGAAAGGATCCTTGTGTCTTCTTTGAGTTTCATTATCTATAATATCATCATGGATGACTGATTCGGTATGGAGTAGCTCAATTGCACATGCACCTGCATATACATTTTCATCAATTTGTCCAACAGATTCGGCTGCCAATAATGTGATGATTGGTCTGATTCGCTTACCTCCTTCCAGTGCATATTTCAGAGGCTCACAGAACTCTGATTCTGAATAAAGTTCCAACTCTTTGTCTAATGCAGAATCTATCTTCTCGATGTACTTACTGTACATTTCTAAAAGTGGATTAATCTCTATGTTTTTTCTGTCCAAAAATATCTGATCAAAATTTTCTAAAATAACATATTAAACTTTAGGAATTGTATGCTCCCGTCGGGATTCGAACCCGAGTCTCAGGCGTGAAAGGCCTAAATGCTTGACCGGACTACACTACAGGAGCTTAAAATTCCGGCTCTTCTAATCCATAAAACTTTTTGTAATCACAAGCTTTTTTATCCTAAATCCAAGAATAATATTCATGGATTCTCTAATCAAGCGAATCGATCAAATCATTGAAGACAAAAGTCTACTAAAACATCCATTTTATGAAATGTGGTCTGATGGAAAACTGGAACTAGACTCACTCAAGGGTTATTCTAAGGAATACTACCAATTAGTGAAACAAGTACCACAATTTATGGAACCGATGGTAAATGATGCAACTTCTGATATGAAAGAAGAGTTAGTTCAGAACATGAAAGAAGAAGTAGAGCACATTCCTCTATGGGTGAAATTTGCAAGTTCTATGGGAATTTCTGAATCAGAACTTCAAGGTTATGAAGGTCTTGAGAAAACTAAAAGAGCTGTATCCAATTTGGGCTCACTTATGGACTCATTTGATAATGGTGCATGTGCAATGTATGCATTTGAAAAAGAAATTCCTAAAATAAGCAAAACCAAACTAGAAGGATTGAAAGAATTCTATGGTATTGATACCAAAGATGCAATTGAATACTTTGAAGAACACATGACTGCTGACATTAGACATGCAGCATCTTGGCAAAAAATCATCAATAATACTTCAATTGATGATTCAGTAATGTTAACAACAGCTGAAAAGTCTGTTGCAGCACAAAATCTCTTGTTAGATAGTTGCTACGAATCTTACTGCTAATCTAACACTTTTTACCCAGTTGAAATTATTTTTTTCTAGGGCCCGTAACTCAGCCTAGTAGAGTAC
>Ga0315338_1001184_pt1 | contig 36708 bp, 35 predicted proteins | sample ASW8metaG_FD_204518 | JGI IMG/M metagenome (GOLD analysis project Ga0315338, IMG submission 204518) | Ammonia-oxidizing marine archaeal communities from Monterey Bay, California, United States - ASW #8 | ecosystem: Environmental > Aquatic > Marine > Coastal | place: USA: California | collected... | reverse complement strand
ACCGCCGCTGCGATGGAGGGGACCAACTCTCGACCGCGCGCCCGACCTCAACGGCGGCGGCGCCGCCGATGCCGAGGCCGAGGCCGAGGCCGATGCCGAAGGAAATGTGTCACTCCATGTCGGGCCGAATCAGACCATCGGGTCTCGAACGAAGCTCCGATGACCACGGAGAGCCTGCAATGAAGAAGCCGGAAGAAATCGTTCGACTCCTCCTACGCGAGACGCTCCTGCCGGTCTTCGTGGCGCTCGCGGTCATCGTCCCCCTCCGATCCGCCGTCGCCGACTGGAACGACGTGCCGAGCGGATCGATGCGGCCGACGATCCTCGAGGGCGATCGGATCTGGGTGAACAAACTCGCCTTCGGCCTGCGCATCCCGCTCACCATGACCTGGGCCGCGCGCTGGGACGGACCGGAGCGCGGAGACATCGTCACGCTCTCTTCACCGCGCGACGGCACGCGGCTCGTGAAACGAATCGTCGGCCTGCCGGGCGACCGAATCGAGATGAAGGCCAATCGCCTGAGGATCAACGGCGAGTTCGTTCGCTACGACGAAGGACCGCGCGGGCGCAACGACGGAACCGGCTCCGTTCTGCGACCGTCGGGACCCGGCGACGCATCGACGAGTCGGGTCGTCGCCGAACATCTGGGCCCCCGACGTCATGCGATCACCCTCACGCCCGCGCTCGCCGGCCGCATCGATTCCTTTCGCGCGCTGACCGTGCCGGAGGGCCACTACTTCTTCATGGGAGACAATCGCGACCGAAGCGGTGACTCGCGCATCCTGGGGACCGTGCCGCTCGACCAGATCCATGGCCGCGTCTCCCACGTCGCCCTGTCGGTCGATCGCGCCGACCGCTGGCGGCCGCGCTTCGAACGCTGGGGACTTCGACTGGAGTAGTATCCGCGCGTGCGCGGATCGATCGAACTCGCAGGACTGCTCGAACGGATCGACGGAAAGGGCTACAAGGCCTACCGCGACATCGAAGGGCGATGGGAATTCGCCGAGTTCGCGCTCTTCGTCGATCGCGCCCAGTCCGATCCCTTCGCCAGCCCGTCGAAGCTGCGCCTGCGCGTCGACCTCGAGTCGGTCGCACTGCCAGGGGACGTCCTCGAGAATCGAGTGCGCCGCACGGCCGCCGCGAGTTGGCTGGCCCGCGCCTTTCGACAGGCGATCGGGCACGTGCGACCGCCGCGCACCGGCACGGGCAAGGGCGGCCTCGTCACGATCGATGCCGGCGGACCCGAGGTCCTCGAGCGAACCGCGGTCGTCTTCGGCGACGGGTTCGTCGAAGCGCGCTTCGAAGTCGGACTCCCGGCCGCCGGCAGAAGAGCGCTCGGGCGTGACGCCGCGCGACTCCTCGTCGAATCAGTGCCGAGCATCGTCGCGCGCGCATGGATCGATTGGGGCGAGCGGGAAGCGAGCGAGCTCCGCCGCTTCGTGGATTGCGTCGAGAATCAGGAGACGGTTCGAGTCGGCCTGCGGGAGCGAGGACTCGTCGCCTTCGTGGGCGACGGCGCGATCCTTCCGCGCGAGAGCGGCGCGAGCGAAGGGCCCATGCCCTCGGAGCGCGCGTTGCCCTTCGAAGCGCCGGATGCCTTTCGCGTCGAGTTCGAGGTTCCGCATGCAGATGCCGGCGCGCCCGGGCGACTCTGGCGAGGCATGGGCATTCCGCGCGGCGTGACGTTGCTCGTCGGCGGCGGGTACCACGGCAAGTCGACGCTCCTTCGCGCGCTCGAACGTGCGGTCGTGCCCCACGTACCGGGCGACGGGCGCGAGACGGTCGTCGCCGATCCCGCCCTCGTGAAGATTCGAGCGGAAGACGGGCGCAGCGTCCACGACGTCGACATCCAGGGATTCATCGACCGGCTGCCGACTCTGCCGGGGGATGCCGAACCCCGGGACACGAGACATTTCTCCAGCTCGGACGCGAGCGGCAGCACGAGCCAGGCGGCCAACATCGCCGAAGCGATCGAGGTCGGTGCGAGCGGACTGCTGTTGGACGAGGACACGTCGGCGACCAACTTCATGGTGCGCGACGCGAGAATGCAGGCGCTGATCCATCCGCGAGACGAACCGATCACACCTTTCCTCGAGCGTGTTCGAATACTCTTCGACGACTTCGGAATCTCGACCGTCCTCGTGATGGGCGGCTCGGGGGACTACTTCGAAGTCGCAGACGCCGTGATCGAGATGAAGGCCTACCGCCCGATCGACGTCACCGCCAGAGCGAAGGAGATCGCGGGGGTCGGTCCGTCCGCTATGCGTGGGGACGAGTACGCTCCGCTTCGACGCCCGGCCGATCGCGCACCCGATCCGCGCAGCTTCGATGCGAGGCGCGGCCGCCGCGACGTGAAGATCTCGACGCGGGGCTGCGAAGAGATCGTCTTCGGGTCGACCGAGATCGACCTACGCGGAATCGAGCAACTCTTCGATCCGAGCCAGACCCGCGCGATCGGCGCCGCGATCCATCTCGGCGCAGCGCAGCTCATGAAGGACGGGCGGACGCTCTCGGAGACTCTGGACGCGATCGAAGACTTCTTCGATCGCGAAGGACTCGACCCGCTCGATCCCTTTCACACGACAGGCGAAAAGGGAGACCGTTCCGAACGTCATCCCGGCGCCTACGCGAGACCCCGGCGCTTCGAGATCGCGGCCGCGATCAATCGGATGCGGTCGCTCCGAACGCTGCGCCAGGCTTGAGGTCGACGCCTATCTGTTCGCCATATTCCGAAGCGAAGAGCTCGGCCTGCGCCGCGGCCTCATCGCTGTAGCGGTCCTCTAGACGTACGATCTCGTCGCCCTCGAAGTGAACCGTCTCTTCGAGCACGAGAGTGAACTCGGGCACACCTTCAGCCGAATAGATCGCCGCGCCGCGGATCCAGACCGCACCGTCGCGATCCTCGGGCCCGTCCTGGAGTTCCAGTCGCCGACTGTCGAAGCGTCGATCGAAACGGTCGAGCACGTCCTTGAACCAGGCGAGGATCGCCGGCCGCCCTTCGGCACGTTCGGCGCCGAGCAGGGGCAAGCCGATCTCGTAGACGGCGTCCTCCTTGAAATAGGGTTCGAGAGCGGCCCAATCGTCGTTCTCGAAGGCCTTCTCGAAGGCGGCCGCATACGCAGCGAATCGCGGAATATTGGACATGACTGGTCTCCTTGGCAGGCGCGTGTGACGAATGACGGGCAGGATCGAGGGCGCTGCGGGCGGCGTCGACGGCGTGGGGCCCGGCGACCAGCTCGGGTATCGTGCATCATGATCCCGCGGTCGGCCACCCGGCGGATCCCTTTTTCGAACCGCCGCCCGACTTCAAGTCCTGCACCATCCGAGGAGCTCCCCCATGCCCCATCCCTTTCGCTTCGGCGTCCAACTCCACGAGCTTCCGACGAGCAGTTGGAAGGACGACGTGCGGCACGTCGAATCCCTCGGATACGACTCGATCTTTCTTCCCGACCATTTCGGCTCGCAATGGGATCCGACGACGGCGCTCGCCGGGATCGCAACCGCGACCGAACGCCTGAACGTCGGAGCCCTCGTCTACGACGTCGACTATCGACATCCCGTCGTCTACGCGAAGGCTGCCGCCACGCTGCAGGTCATGTCCGGGGGACGACACATCTTCGGAATCGGCGCGGGTTGGATGGAGACGGACTACGTCGAAGCGGGAATGTCCTACGACCGTCCCGGCGTCCGGATCTCGCGCCTCGAAGAAGCGCTGCAGATCATCGAGTCCATGTGGAAGAACGAGCGCACGACTTTCGAGGGCGAGCATTACTCGACGAAGGAGATCGCGCAGGCCGCGAATCTGCAGGGCCACGCGCCGCCGAAGATCCTGATCGGAGGCGGCGGGCCGCGCCTGCTCGCATTGGCCGGCCGACACGCGGACATCGTCGGCATCAATCCGAAACTCGTCGAAGGCCGGGTCACGGCCGAGACACCCGCGGACAGTTCCCCCGAACGCATCCGCGAAAAGATCGGCTGGGTACGCGAGAGCGCCGAGAAGGCCGGACGCAACCCCGAAGAGATCGAGTTCAACTCCCTCAGCTTCGTGACGGCGATCAAGGACGATGTCGCCGGGCTGCGGGCCGCCCTCGCCGGAAGCAGTGGGATGACTTCCGAACAGGTCGCCGACTGCCCTCTCTTCCTGACCGGTTCGGCACAGGAGATTCGCGAACGCCTCGAGAAGCGGCGTGAAGAAACCGGCATCAACTTCGTCGTCATCCAGGGCGATGACGTCGCGGTCCTCGAGACCTTTGCGAAGGAAATCGTCGGACCGCTCACCTCTTCCAATTAGGAGCCCCCATGACCGAATCGATTCACAGCGGCCGCACGGCCCTCGTCACGGGCGGCGCCTCCGGCCTCGGCCGCGCTTCCGCCCTACTCCTCGCACGCGAAGGCGCGCGCGTCTGCGTCGCCGATCTGGATGCGCCCGGCATCGAGAAGGTCGTACAAGAGATCACGGACACGGGCGGCGAAGCCGTCGGTTGTACGGGCGACGTCGCGACGGTCGAGGGAAACGAGGCGATGGTGACGGCGACCGTCGACGCGTTCGGTGGACTCGACATCGCCTACCTGAACGCGGGCATCGCGCGAGGCTCGACGATCCGCGGAGGCGACGTCGACGTCTGGGACGAGGTCATCAACGTGAACCTGCGAAGCGTATTCCTCGGCATGCGCGCCGTCGTCGAACCGATGGCGACAGCCGGCGAAGGGTCGATCGTCTGCACGGCTTCGGTCGCGGGTCTTCGGGGCGGTTCGAACATGCCCTCCTACTACGCGTCGAAGCATGGCGTGGTCGGCCTGGTGAAGTCGGCCGCCGTCGAGTTCGCGCCGCTCCACATTCGCGTGAACGCCGTCTGTCCGGGCGTGATCGACACGCCGATCCTCGGCCCGGCGCACGGCGTCGAAGAGATCACGCATTTCCTCGGCCGCGGACATCTCCTCGGCCGGGTCGGACAGCCGGACGAAGTTGCGCAGCTCGTCTCCTTCCTGGCCAGCGACCGATCGTCCTTCATCACGGGGGCCGCCTATCCGATCGACGGCGGCATGACCGCCTCCCTCGGACGCGCGCCGGCCACCGAGAAGAGCGATGTCGACGACGAAACGCGCAAGCGCCTCTTCGCGCAGCTCTCCGGCGGTACCCCGGACGAAGGGAGCCCTTCATGAGTCGCCCGGTCCTCCGCACCGAGTTCTGCAAGCGAGTCGGCATCGAATATCCCGTGATCCTCGCAGGCATGGGACCGGTCGCCGGAACGGGCGCACCGGTCGCCACAGCCGAGCTCGCCGCCGCGGTCTCCGAGGCCGGCGGCCTCGGCGTCATCGGGGGCGTCGCCTATTCGCCGGACGAACTGCGCGAACAGATCCGGACCGTGCGCTCGCTGACCGACAAACCCTTCGGTGTCGACCTGCTGCTCTCCCCGAACTTCCTGATTCCGAAACCGAGGAGCGCGGGGAAGTCGGCGAGTCCCGAACCGAGCATGCCGCGCATGCAGCTCCCGGAAGCACACGTCGCCGCAATCAAGCGAATCGCCGACGAGCTCGAGATCGAACTGCTCGAGGCACCCGTCGAGAATCTCCAGATGGGATCGTGGATGAAGGAAGGTCAGAGCTGGGCGGGAGCCCAGGTCGAGGTCATCCTCGAAGAGGGCGTGCCCGTCTTCGCCTCGGGTCTCGGTACGCCCGGGCCCTTCGCGGACGAACTGCGCGCGAACGGGACGACGATTCTCTCACTGGTCGGAACGGTCCGCGCCGCCAGTCAGGTCGCGCAGGACGGCGCCGACTACGTCGTCGCCCAGGGCACCGAAGCCGGAGGACATACGGGCCGCATCGGCACGCTCGCGCTCCTACCCCAGGTGATGCGCGCCGTCGCGCCGACTCCTGTGATCGCCGCGGGCGGCATCGCCGACGGGAGCGCGCTCGCCGGCGTCCTTGCGTCGGGCGCCGAAGCGGCGTGGTGCGGGACCGCGTTCCTCGTCTCCGACGAAGCGAACCAGCCCGACCTGCAGAAGCAGCGGATCCTCGACGCCGCCGCCGAGGACACGATCGTCACGCGACTCTATAGCGGCAAGACCATGCGCAACATCCGCAATCCGCTGATCGATGCCTGGGAACGCGAAGGCCTGATGGCGCTCCCGATGGGTGCGCAGGCGATGTTGACTCGCGACTTGCAGTATTCGATCGAGCAGGCGGGGCGGCAGGAACTCCTGATGAATGCGGCCGGCCAGACCTCGGGCATGCTCGCGGAGCGTCGACCGGCTCGTGCCATCCTCGAAGAGATGGTCGCCGAGGCCGCGGAGATCTTCGCGACGCAACTGCCGAAGAGGATCGAAGCTTCCGTTTGATCCTCGGTCGCGCCTATCGCCCCTGATACTTTGCCGGACGCTTTTCGAGGAAAGCGCGCACGCCTTCGCGATGATCCTCTGTTCGAAACAGCTCCGTGAGCGAAGCGCTGACCCACGCGCCGAGGTCGTTCCAGTCGGGGTCGAGGGCCTTCCGCAGACCCGACTTGAGCCGCTGCACCGCGAGCGGCGGGTTCGTGGCGATTCGCTGCGCGAGCTCGAGACTCGTGTTCATCAGTTCGTCGTGCGGAACGACGCGAGACACGAGCCCCACGGCCTTTGCCTCCGCAGCGTCGATGAGTTCGCCCGTGAAGAGCATTTCGGACGCCTTCTCCCGACCGACGAGCTGGGCCAGTCGACCCAGCCCCGGCGCATCGCAGCAGAGGCCGCGCAGGACGAAGAGTTCCCCGAAGCGCGCCTTCTCCGATGCGACGCGGATATCCGCCATCAACGCGAGTTCCATACCCCAGCCGACGGCCGCGCCATTGACCGCGGCGATGACCGGAACGTCCGTGTGAAGGAGCGCCTCCGCGGCCGGTGTCAGTCCGCGTGGCTGCAGGCTGCTCTCGGCGCTCTTCTTCTCGCCGCCGCCCATGACTTTCTTCACGTCGTCGCCCGAACAGAACGCGGGATCCGCGCCCGTCACCACGAGACATCGGGCCTCCGTCTCCCGAACGCAGGACTCGAGCTCCGCATAGGTCTGCAGCGTCAGCGCATTGCGTGCTTCGGGGCGATCGAGCGTGATGATGCCGACATGATCCTGAACCTCGTAGCGCAGTTCCTCGAACTTCATTCGGTCCTCCCGCGAAGCCGGATGGCCTCTTCGAAACGATACCCTCCATGACGAGCCTGGTCTTGGCATGCAACATGCCCCTATGTCATGCTTCGCGCTCGGTCATGCTTCGTTCTCGATCAGGCCTCGCCCTCGCGGCGACCCTCGTCGACACCGAGTCGTTCCCTTCGCCCGCCCATTGGAGACCCCACAAGATGAGCCTCGTCCTCTACGGTGCCCCCCTCTCCCCCTTCGTCCGCAAGGCCGACGCGCTTCTCCGCGAAAAGAACGTCGAGTTCGAACTCGAGAGCGTGAACATCATGCCGATGCCGGACTGGTTCAAGGAGATCAGTCCCGCCCGACGCATCCCCGTCCTGCGCGACAAGTCGATCGGCGAAGAAGGCACGCTCGGCACGATCCCGGACTCCTCCGCGATCTGCGCCTATGTCGAGAAGAAGTTCCCGGAGCCAGCCCTCTACCCGAGCGATCCCTACGCATTCGCGCGAGCGCTCTGGATCGAGGAATTCAGCGATTCGGAAATGATGACCAGCATCGGCATGGGCATCTTCCGTCCGATCCAGTTCGCGCGCTTCCAGGGCAAGGAACCCGACGTCGCAACCGCGAAGAAGACCTACGCCGAGAAGCTCCCGAGAATGTTCGACTATCTGGAGGGCGAGCTCGATGGGAAGAGCTTCCTCGTCGGCGATGCCATCTCGATCGCGGATATCGCCGTCGCGACGGCGCTCACGCAGCTCACCCTCGTCGCCGGCCCGCTCGATGCGTCTCGCTGGCCGGGCCTCGCGGGTCATCACGAGAATCTCTCCAGCCGACCGAGCTTCAAGCCCTGTATCGAGATCTGCCACAAGATCGTCAAGCAGGATACGCTCGACCTGAACGCCTGACCGAGCGCCGCGGCTCAGCCGGCGTCGTCGAGCAGCCGGTCCGCTGAATCGGCGAGCGTCGGCACGCGGTCGGCAATCGTCGCCATGCGCGGATCCTTGCTGTCGCCCACCAGCCATCGATGATGGAGCTGGGCGAGAACGGTCGCCGTCTTCCAGAGCGCGAAGGCTTCGTACCAACCGGCCTGGGACATGTCGAAGCCGCTTCGCTCCCCGTAGATCCGTAGGACTTCGGCTCGGCTCGGCAGCCCCATCCGCTCCATGCCCGCATGCCCGCCGCGCGATTGACCCTCGTCCGCGGGGTCGGGCCAATAGTTGAGGAGCGTCCCCAGGTCGATCAGCGGGTCACCCAACGTCGTCATGTCCCAGTCGAAGAACGCGATCACGCGATCGGGATCCCGCGGATCGAACATACAGTTGTCGAGCTTCAGGTCGTTGTGGACGAAGGAAATTCGCGCGTTCTTCGGGATCCCGCGCGTGAGTCGCGCATGCACGCCCGACATCGCCTCGTCGTTTTCGGTTTGTGCCACGAGGTCCCAGCGCTTCTTCCATCCAGCCACCTGTCGCTCGACGAACCCTTCGGGCCGACCGAGATCCGAAAGCCCGCATTTTTCCGGGTCCAGGAGATGGAACTCCGCCATCGCCTCGACCAGCGCGGTACCGACGCGTCGCCCGACGTCCTCGTGCTGGCGCATGCTCTCCGGGATCACCCCGCGAATCACCTCGCCTCGCCGTCGCTCCATGACGAAGCAATCCGCACCCGCGACCTCGGCATCGTCGCAGAACAGATATGCCCGCGGCGCGCGGTCGAAGGACTCCCACAGACGCGAGAGGACCTTGTACTCGCGCTTCATGTCGTGTGCGCCGGGCGCGAGAGTTCCGAAGGGCGGACGGCGAAGTACGAGTTCGACATCGCCAAAGCGAATCAGATAGGTCAGATTCGCGGCGCCGTTCGGGAACTGGAGGACTTCGAGATCTCCTCCGCTCGTGAGCTCGGTCGGCAGGTTCTCGCGCAGATAGGCCTCGATCCGCGGCCAGTCGAGTTCCTCACCGGAACGAACGGCGAGCACTTCCGGCTCGGCCGAATCGTGCATCGGATCGACATCGAGCGCCTTCGTCCGCGTCGCGTCAGTACTCGTCCCACTCATGCCTCGACCTCGATTCGCCGCTCGAACACGAACTCATTCGCGAGATGACCGGTCACGTATTCGTGGCCCGGCTCGACGCGAACGGGCGGCGGCGACTGCAAGAGAAACCATCCCGCCTCGAGCGCCGCCGTTCCGGTCGCATAGGGCGGTTCGCCCTCCGGAAGGCCCGGCCCCTTGCCGGCCGTGCCGTCGTGGAACGCCCAACCGACGACCGGCGTCGCGAGATCCCCCTCGCCGAGCCAGAGATAGAGAACCTGTTGCCGCAGCGTCATCCCCGCGCTCCATCGAATCTCGAACTCATGCTCGCGCTCCCATCGTGCGCTGGGATCTCTGTTCGAGTCGTGTGAGATAGTAGTCGGCGTCGAAGTGATCATCGCCGCTCAGGTAGCGCCAGAGCTGCACTCGCTGAACCAGCTCGTAGCGGGCTTCATGGCCCAGCTGCCAGGGGTGTTCCTTGCGGAGGACCTGCGCCACGCTGTCGAAGCGCATGGTGGCGAATCGATGGTCGGTCTCGTCGTTCTGATGCGCGGCGAGATCGTCCGTATTCCAGAGTCGCGTCTGTGCGACGCGGGGACTCAACCGGATCTTGTACATCCATCTCGGCATCGGGCCCGGATTCGCCTGGCCCGCATGCCAGAGTCCGTGATGGAAGATCAGGATGGTTCCGGCGGGACCCGTGTATTTCTGCTCGCCCAGCAGGTTCTGGTAGCGCGAGATGTCTTCGGCTCTCGCGCGACGAAGGTGCGTTCCGGGAACGAAGCGTGTCCCGCCACCGCCCGGGCCGATCTCGTTGGGGAAATAGAAGAGCTGGATATCGAAGGCGGGGTCGGGCGTATCGACGATCGCGTCGACATGCAGATGCTGCGTGTAGCCGCTCTCCGCCGGAAGCACATGCACGAAGTCGTGATCGTAGAGCGGATCGTCGCCCACGAGCGACCGGATGATCCCCTGCACGCTCGGTAGGCGGAGCATCTCGCCCAGTACGGATGGCTCCGGATAGCAGCCGGAAAGGGGCGTTCCGCTCGCCGGGCGCGAAAGCCCATCCTCTTCCGAGGGCAGCGCGAGGGCCAGGGGGATCTTCACCTTGGCAAGCGAACCCAGCTCGTCGATCACGCGGCGATTGATCTCGTCGGGGATCAACCCGTCGAACCTCAGAAACCCGTCGGCCACGAACTGCGCGACCTCGAGGGTCGTCAGGCGATGGTCGTCACTCGGCATGCGCATACTCCGTCCGATCGCGGCACGCCCCGTCAGACCTTGATGCGCGGGAACTTCGGCGGCCGCTTCTCGAGGAAGGACTGTACACCTTCCTTGAAGTCCGGTCGGTCGAAGCTCTGCTGCATCAGTTCGATCGATTCGCGAAGGGCGGGATCGAGATCCGTCTCCATGTTCTCCCAGACCTGTCGCTTCATGACCGCCATCGACGCCGGCGAAGCCATCTCTGCGAGCTGTCGCGCGTAGTCGTTCACGAAAGGCATCAGCTCGTCGTGCGGCAGCACCTGGTTCACGAGTCCGATCCGACCCGCCTCGGCCGCATCGATCTTCCGCGCCGAGAGCAGCAGGTCGAGCGCGTGGGCCGGTCCGACGAGGCGCGGCAGGTTCCAACCGATGCCCCACTCGGCGATCAGACCACGCTGCGAGAACGCGGTCGTGAAGACGGCCTTGTCCGACGCGAAGCGCATGTCTGCGAAGAGCGCGATCGCGAACCCGAGGCCGGCGGCGGGGCCATTGATCGCGGCGATGATCGGCTTTCGAACGGACATCATGTACGCGTAGGGGCCACGAAAGCCCTGCATCGTCGGGTCCCCGGGATCCGCAGCGGCGAGATCCGCCGAGGCCGACCCCATCGCCGATGTGTCCCCGCCACTCAGCCCTTGCAGACCCTTCAGGTCGGCACCCGCACAGAAGCCGCGGCCGGCGCCCGTGATCACGATCGCCACGACGCGCTCGTCCTGTTCGGCGGCCTCGATCGCATGTTTCAGCTCGTCGCCCATCCGATTCGTGAAAGCGTTCAACTGGGCCGGACGATTGAACTGGATCGTCGCGATCGGCTCCTCTACGTCATAGAGAATCGCTTCGTAGTCTTCGCTCATGCTTGGCATCCTCGTGTTCGCGTTTGGAGTCCTTGCGGCCTCCGGGCGCGTTGATTCGCAGATCGACACGTTAGCGAGCCGAATCGTGGTCGCAGCACGTCTGTCGCGGGGCCGCGCGCGCCCTGGGGCCTATCAGCCGAGCTCGGTCTCGGTGGTGGCGATCAGCCATTGGCCCGCGAGACCGTCCGCGCGGTCCTTCCCGATTTCCTGCACGTGCGCGCTCGACGCGATCTCGACGAAGGCCTTGCGATTCGGGTATTCGACGAGTCCGATGACATCGAAGTCCGCGTCGGATTCGCCGATCACCATCGAGTCGACGCGGCCGGCCCAGATGAATCGTCCGCCCTTCGACTCGACGAACTCGCGCATCTTCCGCGCATAGAGATCGTAGGCTTCCTGTCCACTCTTCCCGTCGTTGCCGCCGTCCGCCCGGTTCTTGAACGAGAGCAGGTTCAGCATCACGACGGGCGTATCCGCGGGTCCCTTCATGAGGGCTTCGATCTGACTGGGTTCGGGGTACTGGGCGATCTTCATGCGGGTTCTCCTTGTGATCTGCGTTCGACGCGGACTAGCGTCCGGCGGCCGCTTCCGCGTTGTCCCACAGCGAGATGACCTGGCCCTCACTCGGCAGGGTCTTCGCGTCGAGCGTCTCGCGATAGACGCGCTCGACCTCCTCGCGTCCATAGCCGCGCTTCACGGTCAGCCAGGCGTCCGTGGAATCACGGAATGCGGCCCATGCGGTTCCGAGACGTTCCTGCAGGCCGGCGGGGCCCCATTCTTGCGAACGCTTCGCGATCTGCCCCGGCGCGAAGAAGAACTCGGGCGTCGGACCCGGCAGATCCCCGTCGCCCCCTGCGGTCGCATCCCAATGCGTCGCGCCGACCGTGCAGCTGTGCTTCAGCTGATCCCCGAAGTGATGATGGATCTCACTCCTGAGTCCCGCATTGCCGGCCATGTCGACCATGACGGCGGGTCGCGTCGAATCGAGGGATCCGACTTCATCGTAGGTCCGGACCTCGTCGTAACAGCCGAGGCTCTTCACGAACTCGAGATTGCGGCTCGACGTCAGACCGATCGCCTTGGCGCGACCGATGCGCGAGACCATGAAGGCCAGCGCGATCGAGGTCTTGCTCGATGCGCTCGTGATCAGGACCGATTCGGCGCCGTAGTGATCGTTGTCGGCGAGCATGTCGTCACATAGGAACGACGTCATGAAGAGACCGCGCATCAGCATCGTCTGGTCTTCGTGGTCCGCGGAGTACATCGCGTCGTTCGTCGTCGGCGAGTACTGGTTGTAGACGGCGGCGATGTCCGCGCGATGCGCGACGCCATCCGTGATGTTTTCGGGCGTCACCCTCCCAGGTTCGATCGTGAGGTAGCGCGACATCGGGTAGAAGCCGAAGCAGCGCGTGCCCTCGGCGACATCGGGATGCGTCGATGCGATCACGTCCGCATAGCCCATGGCCGGAATCCGACCCCAGCCTTCGGGCGCGGGAAAGAAACGCCAGTATCCGATCATGTCGCCGGAGAGTGCGTAGGAGATGTTGTTCGCGGTAAAGGCGAAGCGATCCACGCGGAAGAGCACTTGCCCCGGCGCGAGTTCGGCCGGCGCGGCCTCCTCGACGAACTTCGTCTGGTGCCAGTCGTCGCGCTGGACCAGGAAATCGAGACTTTCGTTCGGCATCGTCTTCTCCTCGCTCTATGGCCTGTTCATGCGTCGCGGGTTCGCGGCCCGATCGGTCGCGCGGTCCGACCCGCGCGGAGCCGAAGCCCGCAGGTCGCGTGCTCCATCAAGTGACACCGAGTGTGCCTATATCTGCGGGCCGTCGCCACGCCCGCTGGGCGGGTCGAGAGCGCCGCTCCTAGCGTGCCCGCTCGAGATGGGCGCAGATCGTCTCCAACCACGCCCCGCTCGCCTCGATCTGTGGACTGTGGTGGGCATCGTCGATCACGACGAGCTTCGCATCCGAGATCGTCGCGCAGCTGGTCGATCGCATACCCTTGCCCAGGATTGCTCGTCCCACCGTGTCCGCGCAGGTCGGGTGCGAGTGTCCGTCCATGCGCTGCGGCCAACGGGTCGAGAACGTCGGCGAAATCGTCCTTCGAGCCGGTGAAACCATGTACGAGCACGAAGGGACGATCGCCGTTCCCGACTTCGTCGTACTCGATCTCGAGGGCACCTACGGTCGTTCGTTTGGACATGGACTCGTCGACTTCCTTCGAATCTTCGAATCTAGAGGGGCGCTTCGTTCCTATGCGCATCAGGCGGCGCAACGCGCGCCAGGCCCATACTTCGCTTTCACGCACTCGAGTCGCGCGCGTCCTGGATCGACGTGCAGGCCGCCGCGTCAATCCGCCAGCGAAGCCAGCATCTTCCTGAGGTCCCCGAGCGCGGCATCCATGGCGGCGACGTCGTGCCCCGCCCAGCCCGTGTGCGAGAAACCGTGCCCGGCACCGGGATGGACCCGAATCGTGAAGTCTGAAATCACGGAGCAGGCGTTTTCGACCTTCTCGATCTCCTCGACCGGAGCGACTTCGTCCTGATCGCCGTAGTCCATCACGACGGGACACTTCACTTCACTCGCTCGCCCCACGACGTTTCCCATTCGGCTGCCGTGCCAGGTGGCGAGACCGTCGAGCTCCCCGTCCGCTGCCGCATTGAACGCGAAGGGCCCGCCGAGACAGATTCCGAGACCGACCACCCGGCCATTGCAAGCCGGGTCCGCCTTCAAGGCTCCGATCAACTCGCGAAAGTCCTGACTCAGCCGCGCGAAGTCGACCGACTGCATGCGCGCGAAGGCGCGCTCGACATCCGCTTCTCCGAGGCCGCCGGAGTCTTCGGCGCGCGCGAAGGGATCGAACGAGAGGACGACGGCGCCCGCACGAGCGAGCTGGCCCGCATGGGCCGCCAGTTCCTCGGTTACGCCGAAGATCGAAGGGAAGATGATCAGACCGGGATACGTTCCGGGATGATCGGGCGCCGCACGATGGATGCCGATCGCCGCGCCGTCCGAAGCCTCGAAGGTCTTGCCGAGTAGACTCAACCCGACTAGCTCCCGCTGCCCTGAAGGAGCGAGGCGTGCGCGGCCATCCACTCATTCATCCCCTTCAGTGCATCGGGGTCCATGTCGTCGCGCAGTCGCGCGATCCGGTCGCCCTCGAAGATCGCGGTCTCGGTTCCCGAGATCACGAGGTCGGGCGCGCCGGCCTTCGTGTAGGTCACCTTCCACGTCATCGTGAGCGTGTCGCCATCGACCGTCGGAGGATCGAAGGCCGGTGTACGGCTATCCATGTTCCGATCGAACCCGTCGACACCCGTGTTGAGCTTCGCGAGGACGGCGTCGCGCCCGTTCGCTTCGGGGTCGCCGTCATAGACGGCACCCTCCGTGAAGTACTGTTCGAGACGGGACCAGTCGTTGTCCTCGTAAGACTCCTCGAAAGCGTCGGCGTAGGCCTGATAGCGATCCAGAATGTTCATGCGATTCTCCTTTGTCCCACCCCGCCCTCGCGACGGTAGCATCGCGATTCGCTTGCGAGGAACGGGATCGCGATCGTGTCGCGAGGACCGGGATCGTGAGCGCAGGCACGACAAGCTCCAAGCTGGAGTGTAAGATCGACGGCGCTGAGGACACGAGCCCACCCACGCGTCGCCTTGACCGGCGACGCCGGAGGAACCCGATGAAGCCCGAAGATCCGCAGACGTCCCCGTACAGTGCGCTCAATCGACGTTCCTTCCTTCAATACGCCGCGATGATCGGTGTGGGGGGCAAGACGCTGCTCCAGAGCCGGGACGCGCGTGCGGCGGTCTACGCGGCGAAGGAAGCGGGCGGTGCGGCGAGCGGATGGCCCGAGATGACCTATCGCAAGCTCGGGCGCACAGGCTGGAATGCCAGTCGACTCGTGATGGGCTGCGGAGCCTCGCTCATGTTCCGAGAGCGGGACGCACTCCTCAACGCGGCTTTCGACGCGGGCGTGAACGTCTTCGACGTGGGCTATCGCGGCTACTACCGCAACGCCGAAGAACACCTCGCCCCCTTCATCAACAAGGTTCGCGACAAGGTCTATCTGATCTCGAAGGCGCCGGCGGACGCAGACATCGAGCCGAACGACATCGTGACGCCCGCGCAAGCCAAAGCGGCGGCCGCGATCTGGGGCGAACGGCTGGACGAGAGCCTCCGTGAGTTGAAGGTCGATCGCGTCGACGCCTACTACCTCATGGCTTCGTACAATCCTTCTCTCATCGCGAGCGACGAGATCTATCGCGTCTTCGAAGATGCGAAGGCGGCCGGAAAGGTCTCCCATCTCGGGCTCAGCACGCATCGAAACGCCGAGAACGTCATCCTCGAGGCTGCGGAGACCGGGCGCTTCGACCTCGCGATGATCGCGATCACGCCGGCTGGTTGGTACGACTGGGAGAATCGGAGCATCCTCGAAGGAACGAAGCCGATGGCGGAGATCAAGCCGGTCCTCGACAAGGTGCGCGCCTCCGGAATGGGACTCGTCGGAATGAAGGCGGCGCGCGCGCTCGCAGGACTTCCCTTCGTCGGCTGGTTCGACCAGCCCGACCTCTTCGAGAACATCTACGACGAGGAATTCCGCGCCGCAAAGCTCTCACCCTTCCAGCGGAGCTATGCGTACGTCCTGGCACACGGACTCGACGTCGTGAATGCGGACATCTCGACCTTCGCCCATCTCGAGGAGAACGTCGCGGCGGCCGTGCATTCCCCGAGCTATTTCGCCTAGCTCGCGCCCGAGCCGATACATTCATCGGCCGTGGATCAGCCGCGGATCGACCGCGCAGACTCGCCGGCAAAGGTTCTCGAGTCGGTCGCCGATGAGCATTCCATGCTCGCGAAACGACTTCTGCTCGTCCCCGTCCTGGCCTACGTCGGCTGGCTCGTCTTCGCCTACGAGTACCATTTCATCGACGGCGTGAACCTCCTCTTCCACGAGGGCGGCCATATCTTTCTCGCCCTCTTCGGGACGACGGCGCATTTCCTGGGCGGCACGCTGGCTCAGCTCTTCTTTCCCGCCGCATGCGCGTTCCACTTCCTTCAGCAGCGTCAGTTCTTCGAGACCTGGCTGATGGGCATCTGGTTCGCCGAGAGCCTGATGAACACCGCGCGCTACCTCGGCGACGCGCAGGCCCAGGCACTGCCACTCGTCGGTGGGCACATTCACGACTGGAACTGGCTCTTGTCGCAGTGGAGATTGCTCGATCACTGCGAGGCCATCGCGAGCGGACTACATTTCGTCGCGGCGCTCCTCGCGGTCGGGTGTCTGGTCGGCGCGTGGATGTCGACGCGAGAGGACGAAGAGTTCCAGACGGTGCCTGGCTGAACACGACGAACGAGGTGGGACCGGGTGGTCGACTATCTCTGCAGCTCCGGCGATCTGGACTCATCGACGGCCGGCCACCTCTCCGAACTGTGTAGTCATGTCTTCGCGGACTACGGCGTGTTCGAATTCCGGGACGTGCGCTGGGTGCTTCGGAACATGCCTGACGTAACGGTTCGCATGGCCCTCGCCGACGACGCCCTCATCGGCTTCAAGATCGGCTACGCCGAGACCCGAACTCGCTACTACAGCTATCTCGGGGGTGTCCGCGAAACGCATCGCCGACGCGGAATCGCCCGTCGACTCGCGCTCGACCAACATGCATGGGCGACCCGGCACGGGTACGCCGCGATCGAGACCGGAGCCATCGAATCGAACACCCCGATGATCGAGCTGAACCTGAGCCTCGGCTTCCGGGTGATCGGTGGATACCAGCGAACGGATCTGCCGAGAGTCCGGATGTTCAGAGAACTCTGAACCGGGTCGCCACTGGGTTCGAGACTTTCGGCATGCAGCTTGCGAATTTCGTTGGCATGGATCGGTCCCATCGCAATCTGACGTCCCCGGCACCCTGGCTCCTGGCCCTGGTCTCCGCGCTGCTCTTCTCGACATCGGTCTCGGCGGAGGGGGAATCGGAAACCGAACTCGCCATGGAAACGCAGAATCCGGTCTCGGACCTGATCTCCGTCCCGTTCCAGAACAACACGAGCTACAAATTCGGGCCGCGCCAACGCACGCTGAACGTCCTGAACATCCAGCCCGTCCTTCCCTTCGAACTGAACGAAGACTGGAATTTCATCACGCGGACGATCTTTCCGATCATCTCGAGTCCGTCGCTCATGCCCGGGCAGGATCGCAAGACGGGCGTCGGGGACATCCAGCTCTCGACCTTCCTATCGCCCGTCAAGCCGGTCGGCGAATGGCTCCTCGCTGGCGCCTGACCGGTTTTCAGTATTCCGACCGCGTCGGATGACCGCCTGGGAGCCGATGCCTGGGGCGCTGGGATCTCCGTCGTCGGCGCCACGATGATCGGGCCAGTCGTCGCGGGCGCGCGGGTCACGAATGAATGGAACCTCGAAGGAGAAGACTTCAGTCGCTTCCTCCTCCAACCCTTCCTCAACTACAACCTTCCGCATGGCTGGTACCTGTCGACCTCGCCGATCATCACGGCCGCTTGGGAGCGAGACCACGATGCATGGCTCGTTCCCGTCGGCGGCGGATTCGGCAAGGTCCATCGAATCGGAAAGCTGCCCGTGAATTTCTCATTTCGCGCCTTCTACAACGTCGAGAAGCCGGAGCATGGCGGCGACTGGTCGACTCGCTTCCAGGTCCAGATGCTGTTTCCGCGCTGACCGAGAGTTACCCCCTCCTGTGGCTCGATCGCCGCAACGCGTCGCGAGACATTTGTTCCCGATCGCGCGTCATCCTGTCGCGGCTTCGTTCGAGTAGGATTTCGGGATTGGACTGAGCAGACCATGCGTTGGCACATTGGATGCAGATGCAGGTTGATCGAACGGAGGGGCGATGCGATATCAAAAGGCGATCCTGATTTCGATACTGGCATTGGGGATGGTCTCTCTGCAGGCCTGTTCGGACGGCGGTGAATCGCGATCCGCCACCCCAGCTCCCGCGCCTGCGGCCGAGGCTGCGGCCGTGAAGGAGCGGCGGCCGAACATCCTTTTGGTCATGGTCGATGACATGGGATGGACGGATATCGGCCCCTTCGGAGGCGAGATCGAAACGCCGAACATCGACGCGCTCGCAGAGCGCGGCGTGCGGTTCAGCGACTTCCACGTCTCGGTCAGCTGCTCGCCCACCCGCTCGATGCTCATGTCAGGCACGGACAATCATCTCGCCGGCCTCGGCAACATGGGCGAGATGCTCGCTCCCGAACAGCGGGGCGAACCGGGCTACGAGGGCTACCTGAACGACCGCGTCGTGTCGCTCGCCGAGGCGCTTCAAGGCGGCGGCTACCACACGTACATGGCTGGAAAGTGGCATCTCGGACACTCCGCCGGACAGTATCCGGCGGATCGAGGCTTCGAACAGTCATTCAGCATGCTCCTCGGCGGAGCCAGCTATTGGCGCGACATGTTCGGAATGCTCGCGGTGCATGAAGAAGTCGCAGAGTACGTACTGAATGACGAGCAGCTCGAGAGCCTCCCTGCCGACTTCTACGCGACGCGCAATTTCGCGGACTTCGTGATCGACTCGATTCGCAGCGACCGCGGCGACGGAAACCCGTTCTTCGCCTATCTGGCGTTCACCTCGCCCCATGATCCGCTCCACGTTCCCGAGCCGTGGGCCAGCCAATACCGTGGCGCCTATGACGAGGGCTACGAAGTGTTGAAGGCGCGACGCACCGCGCGAGCGATCGAACTTGGTTTGGTGCCTGACGGCGCGCCCGTCCCCGAGCGCCACCCGATGCTGCCGGCCTGGGATTCTCTCAGCGATGATGAAAAGGCCCTGGGAAGTCGCGGCATGGAAGTCTACGCCGGCATGGTGACCAACATGGACTACCACTTCGGCCGCGTCGTGAATTTCTTGAAGGACATCGGCGAGTACGACAACACCATCATCCTGTTCCTGAGCGACAACGGACCGAATCCCTGGAGCAGCGAGGACTATCCCGGCAATGAGGGAAGCGAATGGTTCGCGCAGTTCGACAACGACATCGACAACATCGGACATCCGTTGTCGCACTACGCCTATGGAATGGGCTGGGGCTCGGCTTCCGCGGGTCCCCTCGATCTGTTCAAGATGACGGTCGGCCAGGGCGGAATCCGCAGTCCGCTGATCGTGGCCGGACCCGGAGTAGAAGGAGGCCGCCAAACCGACGCGTTTTCCTACGTGACGGACGTTATGCCGACGCTCCTCGACGCGGCCGGCATCGAAGCGCCGAATGAGTTCAATGGGAACGAGGTCGAGCCGATTCGGGGACGGTCGCTTGGCCCCGTACTCGCCGACCAGACCGACCGCGTCTACGGGCCCGACGATTTCGTCAGCGGAGAGATGCAGAACGGGAAGTGGACTCGCCAGGGTGACTACAAGGCCGTATCGGTCTCGGCACCCTACGGCACCGGTGAGTGGAAGCTCTTCAATATCGCGGACGATCCCGGCGAAACAAGGGATCTCGCCAACGACGAGCCGGAGAGGCTGGCACGTCTCCAGGCGGCCTGGGATCTCTACGCGGAAGATGTCGGCGTCATCCTGACATCCCCCAAATGAGCCAATCATTGACCGACTCGAGCAAGAGGGAAATCACGATGCAAATTGCGGATCTCATGATTCGAGGCGATGCGAATGCGCTCTGGCGCTCGGGGGCGAGAGTCTTTCTCGCGGTGGGGTTGTCCTTCGCCCTTGGACTCGCTGCTCTCCCGGCGATCGCCGCTGACGAGGCGGGAGACGCCACTGCCGACTCGGACGAGATCGACGAGGAGGCCTGGGCCGAAAACCTGGAGGACCCGTCCGGGGACCTCGGGATGGACAATCCCGGTTCGAACGCGGAGCAGTTCGTGCGAGATCGGCAGAAGCGGGACTACCTTTTCCAGATCCCGGGAGTCGACCGCGCGCTCACGCCCTGGAACAAGCTCAGAGCTCGCATGGACGAGCGATATGGCTTCAGGCCGAACTTCTCGGTCACCCACCTCTATCAGTACGTGGACAAGACCGTCGGCCCGAACGGGGAGAACGAAGGCGCCGGGCTCGATGTAGCCGTAGACGGAACCTGGACCTTTTTCGGGCGGGGGACCGCCTCTCCGACGATGGCCGGATTCGAGTTTCTCTATCGGACGGAAGCGGGCGGCAACGTCTACCCGACCGAGTTGGCCCGTGAAGCCGGGCTGCTCTATCCGACGTCGGTCGCCTTCAGCGAGGTCGATCCAGCGATCGGCCAGCTCTATCTCCGGCAGATCTTCGGGGGCAAGTTCGGCGTCCAGGCCGGGAAATACAATCCGGTCTCCGTCTACGATTTCTTTCCGATGAAGAACTTCAAGACCGATTTCGTCGACGGGATCCACGCGGCCAATGTCATCATTCCGCTCCCGAGCCGAGGGTTGGGCGCCCACGTCATGATGCGGCCGTACAAGAGTTCGTACGTGCGCGTGGGCATTCATGACTCGAATGCAGACACCGAGAAAGGCGGCTTCAACAGTCTCTTCGACGAAGCTGAGCTCTTCGTGATCTACGAAGTGGGCTTCGATCCAGGAGTCTCGGAACGAAGGCCTGGACGCCCGCCGTCCGGAGACATCCACGTGTCCTTCTGGCATCAGGGTGATCGCGACCGGGCGAACGTCGAGGATGGATGGGGCTTCGTGGTCTCCGGCTCCCAGCGCTTCGGACGCTTCATGCCCTTCGCTCGCTACGGCCACGCGGGCGGCGGCAGAAAGGGACCCTCCCCCATCGAGCACATGGTCAACTTCGGCGCAGCCATCGACAACATCTTCGGCCAGAGCAACGATCGAATCGGAATCGGCTTTACCTGGTCCCGTCCGACGAACGGTGCGCTGGATGATCAGGGCGTGATCGACGCCTACTACCGCGTGCAAGTGACTCCTCAGGTCGCGCTGTCCCCGACCGTCCAGATGGTCATCGACCCGGTCCGAAATCAGGACGAAGACGTCGTCTGGATCATGGGGCTGCGAACCCGGTTCAACTTCTAGGTCGAACCCCGTCTACTCGCGAGCGGCGACACTCTCTAGCCGCGCGCTCGCGAGCGGACGTCGTCAGGCTGCGCGCTCCGCCCTTCCGGCCCGATCCCCAGGCGTCCACGCGTGCTCGCCGAACGCTTCGTCGAGAGGAATCTCGAGACAGCGGCTGGTGAAGTTCGTGAACGTCTTGACGCTGATGCCGAGAATGACCTCGAGGATCTGGGCCGCGTCGAAGCCGGCGGACAGGAACTCCTCGATCTCCGACTGCGCGACCGCACCGCGCTTTCGAATCAGCGACAGCGTGAACGTCCTAAGGGTCTCGAGTCGCTGATCCGCGACGGGACGCTCGTCCCGAATCGAATCGACGATGGCGCAGTCGACGCCCTGGGATTCCGCGAAGGTCGAATGGGCGGCCACGCAATAGCCACACTCGTTCTCCACGCTCGTCGCGAGAGCGATCACCTCTCGCTCGGCGTCCGTGAAGCTCGACGCGCCGTAGGCGCCATTCAAATCGACGAAGGCTGCAAGAGCCGGAGTCGACTCCGCGAGCTCGCGGGCGATGTTGGGGACGAAGCCGATTCCGGCTTCCACGCTCTCCAGCAAGCGGGCAGTCTCGGCCGAGGGGGTCTTTCGCGATTCAGTGTTGACGTTCGTCATTTTCCTTCTCCTTGATTCGGGTTTCTCGAATGGCCCCGCATTCCTTGGCGGCGACACCCGAAATCTAGGCAGGGCCCATGCGCCAACCCGCTCCTCTTTACGTAGCAACCCACTATGTTTTCTGAAGCAACGTACTCTCGAAGTTGAAGTAGGCTCGCGCGCGTCCCCGAAACCTGGGAGTCCGAGATGGAATACGGCCAGTTCTGCCCGATCGCGAAGGCGACGGAGATCGTCGGTGAGAAATGGACGATCCTGATCATTCGAGAGATCCTGATGGGCGGGTCCCGCTTCAGCCAACTCCAGCGCGGCCTGACCATGATCTCCCCGGCCGTGCTGACGAAGCGACTGCGCGCCCTCGAGGACGTCGGTCTGATCGTGAAGAAGCGGATCCCGGGGCAGCGCGGATTCGAATACCTGCCGACCGAGTCCTGCCAGGAGCTCCTTCCCATCCTGATCCAGCTCGGAAACTGGGGCGTACGCTGGACGCGTCAGAATCTCTGCGATTCGGACTACGACGTCGGGCTCCTGATGCTCTATCTACAGCGAAGCATCGTTCCAACGGCGCTTCCCGGGAACGAGACCTCGATCCGCTTTCACTTCACCGATCTCGAGGAGATGCCCAACTGGTGGATCCTCGTCGACGGCGACGAGGTCGACGTATGCACCTCGGATCCGGGCCGAGACGTCGACGTCTTCTTCACGACGACCGTCCGAACGATGACGGACGTGTGGATGAAGCAGAAGACCTACCGCGCTGCGATCAAGGCGGACGAGTTGTCGGTCGTCGGGCCGCGCGCACTCACGCGGAACATCACGTCGTGGCTGGAGGACTGCATCTTCTCGGGGCTCCCACCCGCGAGCGAAATCTAGGTGCCTGTCACCCCGGCACAGAGCAACCCAGCACGGAGCATCCCGGCGCGGAGCAGGTCCGCGCCTACCAACCCGCCATGTCCGCCGCGCGGTTGCGATGGAGGCGCGGCGTGCCCAGGAACACGCGATCGAACATCGCGCGCTTGAACCAGATCTGCGTGTCTCCTTCCCACGTGTAGCCAATGCCGCCATGCGCCTCGGTCGCATCGCGGGCGATCTGCTGGTAGCGATCCGTGATGTGGCTCTTGGCGATCGCCGCGGTACGCGGAGCCTCTGCCGGAATATGGTCGAGAGCATGCGCCGCGTACCAATACAGCGCACGCGTCGGTTCGATCTCGACGGCCATGTTGGCGAGCTGATGTTTCAGCGCCTGGAAGTGACCGATCGTGACGCCGAACTGCTCCCGGTTCTTGGCGTACTCGACGCTCATGTCGACGAGCTTCGACGCCCCGCCGAATGCGTCTGCAGAGACGAGAACGAGTCCGATGTCGCAGAGACGAGCGACGGCGGCGTCGCCTCCCTCTTCCAGGAGTTCGACCGGCGTCGAATCGAAGGCGACCCGCGCAATGCGTCGCGTGCGGTCGGCGGATTCGACCCTCTGGATCTCGACGCCGGTCGCGTTTCGTTCGACGACGCCCAGCCGACCGCCGGCCAGCCCGACGATGAAGAGGTCTGCGTGCTCTCCGAACTCGACGATCTCCTTGGCACCCGAGATCGTCGCGGCCGATTCGATCGTCCATTGGTCGGGCATCCAGCCGCCGCCCCCTTCGGCCAACGCCACGGTCGCGAGGGTTTCGCCGCCGGCGATGCCCGGTAGCCATCGACTCTTCTGATCGGCGCTGCCCGCGCTCGCGATCGCCAGGCCGGCGAGCGAGTGCGAAAGGAACGGGACCGGAGCGGCCAGCGAGCCCAGCGTCTCCGCGACGACCGCGAGGTCGAGGATCTCGAGTTCGCTCCCCCCGTATTCGCCGGGAAGCGTGATGCCCGCCACGCCGAGTTCAGCGAGGCCCTTCCAGAGGACAGAGTCGAAGCCGACCTCATCGTCGTAGAGCTCGCGAAGACGCGCGAGCGGGCACTCGTTCTCGATGAACTGGGCCACGGTTTCCTGGAGGAGCTGTTGTTCTTCGGTGAGATCGAAATCCATGTCTAGTTCCCCCGATTCGCAGCGGCGTCGCGCGGCAGGCCGAGACCCCGCTCGGCGATGACGTTTCTCTGGACGTTGGCGGTTCCGCCGGCGATGGCGATACCGAGCGAGGCCATGTACTGGCTGAGCCAGCTGGCGGTCGAGGTCCCAGCGGAACTCAGGCCGAGGCCGCGATCACTCGGCGCGAGCATGCCGTCGTCACCGAGGATCTCCATCGCGAGCTTCGCGACCTTGTGACCAATGTTGGTCGAATTCAGCTTGTTCATCAGTTGGATGACGCCCGCGTTCTCGCCCTTCAACCCCTTCGTCATCTGCAGAAAACCCGAGTACTGATGCGCGCGGATGTAGCCTTCGATCTCGACGAGGCTCCGCCGGACTCCCGGATCTTCGATCGCCGGAACACCGTCGAGCGTCCGCTCCTTCGCGAGCGTCACGAGACCGTCGAGCAGAGCGAGGGTCTGCGCCGCCGCACCGATCGAGTTTCGTTCGTGCTTGAGCGTCGTGCGCGAGACGAGCCAGCCCTCGCCGCGCTGGCCGACGATCCAATCCTTCGGCGTGCGGACGTCGCTCAGGAAGACTTCGTTGAACTCGGACGAGCCGGTCATCTGTCGCAGCGGCCGGACGTCGATGCCCTTCGCCTTCATGTCGATGAGCAGATAGGAGATCCCGGCATGTTTCTTCGCGTCGGGCTCGGTTCGTACGAGACAGAACATGTAGTCGGCGTGCTGGGCGCCACTCGTCCAGATCTTCTGCCCGTTGATGACCCAATCGTCGCCGTCGAGTTCGCCCTTCGTCTTCAGGCTCGCGAGATCGCTACCGGAACCGGGTTCGCTGTAACCCTGACACCAGGTGAGCTCGCCGCGAATGGTCGGGCCGACGAACTTCTCCTTCTGCCATTCCTCGCCGCGATCGATCAGGGTCGGCACGAGCATCATCGTCCCGATCCCGCGCGGCTCCATCGGCGCCCGTGCCGCCTCGAACTCCTCGCGAATTACCTGCCCGCGGAGCGCGTCCGGGGGCTGCTCGGAGCCGCCATACTGTTTCGGGATGTTTCGGCAGAGATAGCCCGCTTCGATCGCACGTTCGCGGAAGGCCTGGATCCGATCGCCGCCCGATCCCTTGGCGCCGTCGCCCTTTGCGCGCCAGTTCGCCGACAGGAAGTCCTTCACTTCCTTTCGGAATGCTTCCATCTCAGGGCCGTAGGAAAGATCCATCGAAACCTCCATTCATGCGCTCGCGCGCATTCGCCGCACGGCGGATGGAGAAGTTTCGGACCCGACACGAGCCTCGTCAATACGGGTCGCAGGGACGCCCTACTGGCCGTCGTCGAGGGCCTCGCACAAGAACGCCTCGAGCTGGGCACGGTGGATGCGCGGGCTGCCGGCCGCCGGACTCGCCGCCTCGGGTCGACCCGCGTAGCGCAGCTGCGTCCGGTCCCCGACGATCGTCCGAATACGATCGCGTACGAAGGTCCAGGCACCCATGTTGCGCGGCTCTTCCTGGCACCAGATCCTCTGCTCGGCCGAAGAGTACTGGCCGAGGATCTGCGTCAACTCTTCTTCGGGCCAGGGATAGAGCTGCTCGACGCGAACGATCGCCACTTCGTGTTCTCGACCTTCGTATCGCTTCGCACGTTCGTCGACGAGGTCGTAGAAGACCTTGCCCGTGCACGCGATCACCCGCTTCACGTCTGCGGGGCGAGCGGATGCGATCGGATCGTCGATCACTTCGCGAAATCGACCCGTTGTGAAGTCGTCGACCGCCGAAGCCGCCTTCGGATGTCGGAGCAGACTCTTCGGCGTGAAGATGACGAGCGGCGCGCGATATTCGCGATGCATCTGTCGGCGCAGGACGTGGAAGAACTGCGCGGAGTTCGTACAGTTCACGACCTGCATGCAGTCCTCGGCGCAGGTCTGCAGGAACCGCTCGACCCGCGCGCTCGAATGTTCCGGCCCCTGCCCTTCGTAGCCATGGGGAAGCAGCATGACGAGTCCACTCATCCGGCCCCACTTCACGTGGGCGGACGTGATGAACTGATCGATGATGACCTGCGCACCGTTCACGAAGTCACCGAACTGCGCCTCCCAGAGAACCAGCGAACTCGGGTCGGCCAGGCTGTACCCGTACTCGAAACCCAGTACGGCCGCTTCGGAGAGAAGACTGTCATACACCTCGAAGCGAGCCTGGTTGTCGCTGATGTGATCGAGCGGCGAGTACTCCTCGCCCGATTGCTGATCGACGAGGACCGCATGCCTATGCGAGAAGGTGCCGCGCGAGGAGTCCTGGCCCGAGAGGCGAACCGGCGTCCCTTCGAGCAGGAGTGAACCGAAGGCGAGCGCCTCACCCATCCCCCAATCGATCTGGTTCCCCTCGGAGACGCATTTGCCCCGCGCGTCGAGGATCGTCTGCAGCTTTTTGTGCACCGTGAAGTAGCTCGGCACGCGCGACACCCCGGCGGCGATCTGAGCGAGCCGCTCGGCGGGCAAAGCGGTCTCGACTTCCCGATCCGGGCGCGTTCGCGAGTATCCCGTCCAGGGCCCGCGTGGCTCGTAGGGCTCGTCCGGCCCGGGCGGCCGTGAGTGGATGACGTCGAGCGCCTCCTTGAGCGCGTTCTTCTGTCGCTCCTCGATCTGGTTCGCCTCTTCACGCGAGATCCGCTGACCGGCCACCAGCTTTTCGAGGTAGAGCGTCTTCACCGACTTCTTGTCGCGAATCTTCTGATACAGACGGGGCTGCGTGAACGCGGGCTCGTCCCCTTCGTTATGTCCGTGTCGGCGGTAGCAGACCATGTCGATGACGACGTCGTCGCCGAATCGCTGTCGATAGGCCATGGCGAGTTTCGTCACATGGATCACGGCCTCGGGATGGTCGCCGTTCACGTGGAAGATCGGGACCTGGATCATCTTGGCCACGTCGCTGCAGTAGAGCGTCGAGCGTGCCTCGGCGGGCGTGGTCGTGTAGCCGATCTGATTGTTGACGATGATATGGATCGTCCCGCCCGTGCAGTAGCCCGCGAGCTGCGAGAGGTTCAGCGTCTCGGCGACGATGCCCTGCCCCGCGAACGCCGCGTCCCCATGGATCACGACGGGGACGATCGTCTCTCCGTCGGCATCGCCCGCTCGGACCTGCTTCGCCTTCGCTCGCCCCTCGACGACCGGATCGACGGCCTCGAGATGGGAGGGGTTCGACGTGAGGGTCAGATGCACGCGCTCGCCCGTGCGCACGATCCGATCGCTCGAGAAGCCCTTGTGATACTTCACGTCGCCCGAGCCGAAGGGCGCGTCGACGTCGGGAGAGTCCTCGAACTCCGAAAAGATCGATTCGTAACTCTTCCCGAGAGTGTTGGCGAGCACGTTCAGGCGGCCGCGATGCGCCATGCCGAGCACGATCTCGCGAATGCCGAAGGCCGGTGCGTTCTCGACGATGTGGTCGAGGAGCGGAATCAGCGATTCGCCCCCTTCGAGCGAGAAGCGCTTCTGACCCAGGAACTTCGTGTGCAGGAAATTGCAGAAGAGCTCGGCGGCGGCGAGCTTCTCGAGGATGATGCGTCGCTCGTCGTCCTCGAGGTTCGGATGGTTCTGCGACTCCTCCATCAACTCTCGAAGCCAGGCCTTGCGACCGGGATCCTGTACGTGCGTGAACTCGACGCCGATCGGTCCGCAGTAGGTTTTGCCGAGCCGCGTCAAGATCTGTCGAAGGGTCTGCACGGAGCCGCCGGGCAGGTCGCCCGCGACATACGGTTCGTCGAGGTTCTCGTTTCCGAATCCGTAGTGCGAGGGGTCGAGTTCGGGGAAATAGGTCGACTGACCGCCGAGCGGGTCGCTCTGCGCGACGCGATGGCCCCGCGCGCGATAGGCATGGATCAGGCGCAGGACGCGGGCATGCCGATCCGCGATGTGCAGAACCGTCGCGTGGTCCGCGACCCTCTCGCCGGCGATCGAGCCATTCGAATCCGAGAGCGGGGGGCGGTCGATGGCCCGCGCCTCGAGAGGCGGCGATGAGGGCGCAGCGGGGGACGGGGAAGTGGGGGGCGAAAGGGGCGACGAAGGAGGCGACGAAAGGGGAGCCGGGCTGCGACGGAGCTGATCGCGCACCTCGCGCGGATCGACGACACCACCGAACTCGCTGGACCAGCTCGCATCGACCGAGCGCGAATCGACCCGGAACTGGTCTTCGAGTTCCTCGACCCAACCCGCGTTGATTCCGAAACGCTCGAGATAGGGGGAGTTCGGGAGTTCCGGCTCGTCCGATTCGGGTTCCAGGTCGGCAGAGGCGTTGCCCGCCCCCGAACCGTTTCCGGTGTGCGACTGCTTCATCGAGTGATCCCCGTCATTCCCTGCCCCATCCGGTCTGCGCGAATTCGACGCTCACTGTCTACCGCGCGACGGAAGACGAATCAGCAATCATACAGGGCATCGGCCAGTCCGGCCGCACACTCAAGGCGAGAGCGCGACCGAGACACAGCTCCGACACGTCTCGGTTCGCGAAGGATGCGGGAACGACCGAGTCGCCGATACTCGGGCGGTGTCCCGCGACTCCACGTCCCTCGACTCACGCCCCGCGAACCCCCCGCGACCCGTGCGCCAGGCGCTCGGCGCGCCCATCCCGCAGCGCTTCTTCTCGCGCGACGCACGCGAGGTCGCACTAGACCTGATCGGCTGCCGGCTCGTGCGGCGCCTGCCGGACGGAGGACGCCTCGTGCTTCGCCTCGTCGAGGTCGAGGCGTATCTCGGCGACGGAAGCGATCCGGCCGCGCATTCGCATCGCGGCCCGACCGAGCGGAACCGCAGCATGTTCGGTCCGGCCGGTCGCCTCTACGCGTACCGAAGCTACGGGATCCACGTTTGTGTGAACGTCGTCTGCGGCGAACGCGGTCAGGCCGCCGCCGTGCTGCTTCGCGCCGGGGAGCCGATCGAGGGGGTCGAGCACATGCGCGCGTTGCGAGGGCTCACGCCGGACGCCGCGAATCTCCAGATCGCCCGCGGTCCGGGGCGCCTCACCCAGGCCCTCGGGCTCGAACTCGCCCACGATGGCCAGACGCTGCTGCGACCACCATTGACCCTGCACGCGCGCGTTCCCTCGAGCGCGCCTCTTCGCGTCGAGCAAGGACCGCGCGTCGGCATCACCAAGGCGGCCGATCTGCCCTATCGCTACTTCGAGTGGGACAGCGCCTGGGTCTCGGCATTCAGGAAGGGAACCCTACGAGCCCGGCGTAACGCCGAAGCGTCCCGGGGCCGCTCCTAGACAGGGCTGGCAAGATGGCCGACGAGGCCATTCGCGCAGAGCCCGTGCCGCTTGCCCGAGCGACTGCGCCTACTTGGCCCCCGGTCCCGGCGCGAGGATCGCGGCCACGACCAGCCGCTCCTGGCCGTCGTTGCGAATGCCGTGGGGCACACCGGAAGGCGCGATCAGCATGACACCCGGCGACATCGGAATCTCTCGCCCCTCGAGCAGGAAGACGCCGCTCCCCGAGAGCACCTGATAGACCTTGTCCATGCCCTCGTGTGCGTGCAGCGCATGCTCCTGTCCGGGCAGGAACGCGTTCAGCCCGACGAGGATGCGCTCGGATTCGAAGAGGGTCGCCTTGCCCATCTTCGCGTCATTGAAGACGGCGAACTCTTCGGGGCGGAGCGCTTCGGGATGCTTGGGCGTTTCGGGCATTTCATTTCTCGCTTCGCGTTTCGATCGGGGTTCGGGGTTCGGGGTTCGGGGTTCGCGTGTAGGCGGCCGGCGAGTGGACGATCAGGCTGTCGGGCTGGACGAACTCAACCACCCTTCGACGAGGTCGACGACACGTTTCGGCTCTTCCATCGGAAAGAGGTGACCCAGGTCGAGGCTCGCAACGCTCGCGGACGGGATCCGCGCCGCGAGCGCATCGTATCGTTCGCGGGAGAAATTGCCCCGGAGCGCATGGATGAACCGGACCTCCGCGCTCAGCTTCGGCGCGTCGGCGAAGAGATCCGTCCGCTCGCCGCTGGCGAAGATCGCCCCCTCGACGTCCGGGCTGCATCGGAGTGCAAAGCCGCCGTCCGGCCCCGGCGCGACGCCCTCGGCGACGTAGAGCGCGAGGGCTTCGGGCGTGAAATCGGCGAAGATCCCGCGTCCCTGGAAATGCGAGTAGGCCTCGGCCAGCGAGTCGAACCGATTGCGGCGCCTCCGAGCACCCGATGCGAGATCGGGTCCCCGAGACGGGACCTCGACGCCGCCCGAAGCCGGCGGATCGAGGATTACTGGATCACACAGCAGCAGCCTTCCGAAGAGCGAAGGCTCGCGCTCTGCCGCTTCGAGACAGAGCGCGCCACCGAAGGAGTGGCCGATCGCCAGCTCGACGCGATCACGTCCGGTCGTCGCGAGCAGCTCTTGCACGACCGCCCGGAGATCCGCGGCCAGCGCGCTCCACGCATAGGCGGCGCCCGTTTCGCCGGGCGGAACCGACGTCGAATGCCCGTGTCCACGCGCGTCCACGCACACGACACGAAAACGCCCGGAGAGTGCGTTCGCAATCGGCGCGAGCGTCGCGCCGCAGAAACCGTTCGCGTGATGGAGCAACACGAGATCGCCCTCGCCGCCCCAGTCGAGCAGCGCGATCTCGATGTCGGCGTTGGCCCCCCGGACGAATCGGCGCTCTGCGCCCTCGAGTACGCCCCGCGCCGCTTCCGAGGCCGCCTCCCAGCCAACGTCTCTTCCCGCTTCCAGACCCAAGTCAGCCCTTCCCTTCATGCTTCCCAAAACGGCCTATGCTGCAGCCCGTGACCGAACCCCTGCATCCCTTCGACGAATCGCTCCGCCTGCGCATCGGCAATAACCTGGCCGGCTTCGAGCGGCGCGTGCATTCCGATCCGGAGCTGCGCCCGGCGGCGGTCGCCCTCGTGATCACCGCCAACGCCAACGGCGATGCGTGCTTCCTCATCACCAGACGAGCGGCGCGCCTCAGGAACCATTCGGGACAGTTCGCGCTTCCAGGCGGCCGACTCGATCAGGGCGAGACGATCATCCAGGCCGCGCTGCGCGAGACGCACGAAGAGGTCGGGCTGCGACTGACGCCGGACGATGTGCTCGGCCAGCTCGACGACTTTCCCACGCGTTCCGGCTTTCGCATGTCCCCGGTCGTCGCCTGGGCAGAACCGGGGCAGCGTCTTCGCCCGAATCCCGCCGAGGTCGAGAAACTGCACGTGGTCCCGCTCGCAGAACTCGAGAAGCCCGAGGTCCCCGTCCTCCGCGAGATTCCGGAGAGCGACCGACCCGTTCTGTCGGTCCCGATCCTCGACACCCTCGTGCATTCTCCGACGGCCGCCATCCTCTATCAGCTTCGGGAAGTCGCGCTCGCCGGGCGCGATACACGCGTCGACCATTTCGAACAGCCGGTCTTCGCCTGGAAATGAGACCTAGCGCTTCTTGACGACGGGATCCCCGATGTTCATCAGGGGCAGCGGCGACGGCGAGTTCGAGTCCATGAAATAGATCTTGGCCGCGGGGTCCTGGGACATCTTCTTCAACGCTTCGAGCGACTGGAGCTGGATGTAGGCGGGATTGCCCGATGCCGCCTTGTTGATCGTCGCGATCTCATAGGCCTTGGCGTCCGCGAGGATCCGCAAGCGTTTCGCGTCCTCTTCCGACGCACGGCGCGAGGCTTCGGCCTGGGCAACCTGTTGTTCCTGTTCGAGCTTCACCCGCTCGAGCTCGGCGCGCTGGCGCTCGACCTCCTGCTCACGCTCCTTCTTGCGGCCGATCGCTTCGGCGAGGACGGGCGGCAGGTTGATGTTTCGCAAGAGTACGGACTCGACGATGATGCCCTTGCCCGCGACGTACGCGGCCAACTCTGTTCCGAGGGCGTTCGCGAGGCTGTCGCGCACTTCGTCCTTGAAGAGATCCTCAGCCCGTTCGATCTTCGTGCCGAGTTCGCGAATCAGCGATCGCGCCTTCGGATGGAGATGGACCTGGATCATGCGGTCCTTGTCGCCCGTATCGCGATAGAGCTCGGGGGCACGCGTCTGGTCGAGGCGCCACTGGATGCTCAAGTCGACCTTGCTGAGGAGCTGATCGCGCGTGGGCATCTCGAGCTGCGTGATCTTGTAGCTGTCGTCGCGCGCGTCGAGGTCGACCCAGGAGAGGAAGGGATTGACGATGTTCAAGCCCTCGGGATAGGGCTCGGGCTGAACCTCACCGAAGAGGATGGCCACGCCGACGTGACCTGCCGGCACAGAGTGGAAGAATCGCTGCCCGAACATGAGTACGAGTAGAGCGACGATGGCGATGGATGCGAGTTTCGGATTCACGATGCCCCCTGGAGTGACCGATGGGCCGGAACTCTACCCCATCTCCCAGTCTTCGGGACCTTGGGCGGAAAGGCCACGGACCGCGATCCCGCGGCGTCGCGCCGGAATCACGGGTCGAGAATCGAAGTGATCCGAGCGTGGACGCTAGACGACCGCTTTCGCGTCCTTGAGCTTCGCGATCTCGTCCGCACCGAAGCCGAAGGATTCCAGCACTTCGGCCGAATGCTGCCCCGGGTACGCCGGCGGCAGGTCGAGCGCCGGGACCGTCCGACTGAATCGCGGCGACGGGGCGGGCTGGACCACGCCAGCCGCCTCGACGAAGGTGTTGCGATGCTTGATGTGCGGATGATTCGCCGTCTCGGACATCGCGAGGACGGGCGCGAAACAAACATCCGAGCCCTCCATGATCTCGCACCATTCGTCTCGGGTCTTCGTCTTGAAGATGCCCTCGAAGCGCTCCTTGAGTTTCGGCCAGGCCGACTTGTCCATCTGAGACGGCAGGTCTTCGTTCGTCAGCTCGAGCTTCTCGAGGAGCTCCGCGTAGAACTGAGGCTCGATCGAACCGAGCGAGATGTACTTGCCGTCGCTCGTCTCATAGGTGTCGTAGAAGTGTGCACCGGTATCGAGCAGGTTCGTGCCCCGCTCCTCCTGCCACGCGCCGATCGCCGTCATGCTGTGGAACATGCCCATCAGCGTCGCCGCGCCGTCGACCATCGCCGCATCCACGATCTGTCCCTTGCCGGACTGTGCCCTCTCGACGAGTGCCGAAGCGATCCCGAATGCGAGCAGCATGCCGCCGCCCCCGAAGTCGCCGACCAGGTTCAAGGGAGGCGTCGGCTTCTCACCCTTTCGGCCCATGGGTTCGAGCGCGCCAGCGAGCGCGATGTAGTTGATGTCATGACCCGCGGCATGGGCCATCGGACCTTCCTGCCCCCAGCCGGTCATGCGGCCGAAGATCAGGCGAGGGTTCCTCTCGAGACACGCGTCGGGTCCGAGACCGAGTCGTTCCATCACACCGGGGCGAAAGCCCTCGATCAGAACGTCGGCCTGCTCGACGAGTCGAAGGACGGTCTCGACGCCTTCTGCTTGTTTGAGGTCGACGCCGATACTGCGGCGACCGCGGGCGAGGATGTCGACGAGAGGCTTGCTGGGATCACCGCCGCGGACCCGATCGGCGCGATCGATTCGAATCAGCTCCGCGCCCATGTCGGCCAGCATCATCCCGCAGAAGGGACCCGGGCCGATGCCCGCAACTTCCAGAACCTTGATGCCCGCGAGGGGTCCTGTCGCCATCTCTCGATCTCCGTTCCTTGACTTCGGGGTTCCTCGAGCTTCGCTGAGGTCGATCCCATGCGTCAGATTCGTTGTGCGATGCCGGATGTGTTCGATGCGATCCCGCTCGAACCCGGATTCGAAACACTACCGAATCGACGCGGACGTCGAAGGGGCCGATCGGCGCTCACTCGCCGGCGTAGAAGGCCTGATAAACGTGAAGACTGCGCAGGACGCGCTTCACGTACGAACGCGTCTGGTCGTACGGAATGTTCTCGACCCAGACGTCGTCCTCGAGCCGGCCGCCCTCGCCCTTCAGCCAGGCCGAGACCTTGCGCGGGCCCGCGTTGTAGCTGCCGATCGCCGCCGAGAGTCGGCCATCGAACCGACGGTGCAGGTCCGTCAGGTAGGCAGAACCGAGCGTGATGTTGATCTTCGGGTCGAAGAGGTCTTCGGTTTCGAACGCCTGCAGTCCCTCTCGCGACGCGAGTTGCTTCGCCGTCTCCGGCATCAGCTGAAGCAGCCCGAGCGCGCCGACGACGGAACGCGCATCCGCTCGGTAGTGACTCTCCTCGCGCATGATCGCCCAGACGAGCTCGCGTTCGATGCGCGTGCCGCCGGCGAAGACCTCTTCGATCAGCTCGCGATACGCGGGCGGCCATGACAACCACCAGAGCGCCTCGCGACCGGGCTGCAACCCGCGAGCGAGAGAGTCGGAGTAGGCATCGACGACGAGTCGGTTCGCGCGATGATAGTCGCCGACCCGAGCGAGCAGCATCCCCACACGTACGCGATCGTCGAAACCGCGCGCCCGTCGCGCCGCAAAGCGCAGCTCGTCACGCGCGAAGTCGTCGAGGCCGGCCTCGATCAGCAAGGCCACCCGCTCGATCGCGGCGTCGTCGACACGCCGCGTGCCTTCGGACAGATCGATCTCGGTCTCGAGGAGCGAACTCGACGCGAGAACCAGCCGCTCCCGCGCGCGCCATCCGTAATACGTGAGCGGAAACTCGCGAGCGATGTCTTCCAGTTCGCTTCGCTGGGCATCTTCGTCGCCGACCAGCCCGACCGCCCTCGCCGACCAGTATCGCGGCCTGAGCCGATCGACCGGATCTTCGAAACGTCCGGCCAGGGCGAGGAAGGTCGCACGCGAATCGGCGTGGGCACCGCTCATGAACTGCGCCCATCCCTCGCGCCATAGGGCGGCACGCGCTCGCTCAGGAAACGCCGCGAAGGTGGCCGCGCGACGATAGGCGTCGATCGCCTTCTGCGAGTTCCCGCGGTCCTCGTAGAGCGTCCCCATCAAGAAGAGCGCCCAACTCGCGAATTCGTCGTCCTCCGCATTCGCGACGCGCCCGAACTCGACGAGCGAAGCGTCCATCCGACCCAGGCGCGCGAGACTCCGCGCGCGCCAGAAGCGCGCTTCGACATCCGGCAGGATCGACTCGAAGGCATTCGACGCCGCCTCGTACCGGCGCGCCCGAAACAGCGCCCGCCCTCGACCGAGGCGCGCGGCATGTGCGGACTCCGCGCCGAGCCCTCCGGCGAGTGCGCGGTCGAAGAGTTCGATGGCGCGCGTCGTGCGTCCCGCTTCGAAGGATTCCTTCGCCCGAGCCAGCGCGAGTTCCGGCGGAAGCGCCGAGATCGGCACCTCCGCCGCGGCCACCGTGATGTCGTCGACGCCGCGATCGAGGAGGATGCGCGGGTCGACGTCGTCTTCGAGGCTACCCGTGCGCTGGCGCGAGGCGACGATCGCGATCTGCAGCGACTGACGAACCGCCTCGTCCTGGGCATCGGGCTGGCCGAGCACCTCGCTCCACGCCAGCTCCGCGCCCTTTGCGTCGCCGCCCATCGCCAGCGCTTCGCCCTGCAACACGCCCAGCGCCGCCCGTAGAGCATCGCTCTCGGATTTCTGCATCGCGCGCGCCGCGCCGCGATGTGCCGCCCGATGTTCACCCTGCTCCAACAGGATCTGCAGTCGGACGAGTTCGGCGTAGCCGGCGAGAACGGATGATTCGTTCGCACGGTCGAGCGCGCTTCGCGCCGCTTCGGTGTCTCCCGCGCTCGCCAGACGCCTGGCCTCGCCGAGCGCCCTCGCCGCATCCCGCTGTGCGGGAGACAGGGTCGCGAGCGGATCCGGGAGTTCGAAATCCCCGCCGAGCGGGGCGGCCCCGGTCGTGGAAGCGGCGAAGCCGGACGCGAGGCCGATACAAAGGAAGGCGAAACTCGCGATACGCCGAACGATTCCCCCCAACGACCGGCTCCCCCTCGCAACGATCCCGTGCAAGACTAGCCGCTGTCTCGGACGAGCGGAGAGGATCCAGCGTGGAGATCGTGATCTGGGGAGCGGGCGCAGTGGGTCTGGGGTTGGCGAATGCGCTGGCCCACGGCTCCCATCGCGTACGGATCCTCGGCCGCGACCCCGAGAAGCTCGCGGCCGTGAGCGCTCGAGGCATCTCTCGTTCGGGTCTGTTCGGAGAGGTTCACGCCCCGGCCGAGAGATTCGCGACGACCGATCGACCCCAATCGCTATCCAGCTCACCACCCGACTGGCTCCTCGTCTGCGTGAAGGCCTTCGCGAGCGACGAGATCGCGCGGACGCTCGAGCCGATGGCCCCGGACCTGCGCGACCGAACGCGACTGCTCCTTTGCCAGAACGGCTGGGGCAACGAAGCGCCCTTCCTGCCCTTCTGGCCCGAGGAACGACTGTTTCATGCGCGCGTCATCACGGGCTTCCAGCTGCGAGCACAAACCCATGTCGAGATCACAGCGCATGCCGCCCCCATCGCCCTTGGCAACATCTTCGGGACGAAGCCGGACGCGCTGAAGCCGGTCGCACGAAGAATCTCCGCCGGCGGCATCCCGACGGAGACGACCGAGGACATGCGCGGTGTTCTCTGGGGCAAGATGCTCTACAACTGCGCGCTGAACCCGTTGGGGGCCATCGCCGGCCGCCGCTACGGCGAACTCGTCGACGACGCGACGACACGCGCCCTCCTCGAAGCGGTGGTCCGTGAGATCTTCGACGTGCTGGACGCCGCCGAGCTGCGCGTCGCCTGGCCGAATGCCTCCGCGTACCTCGAAACTTTCTATGCCGAACTCATTCCACCCACCGCGGCTCACGAATCGTCGATGCTGCAGGATCTCCGCGCAGGCCGTCCCACCGAGATCGAGGCCCTGTGCGGGGCCGTAGAACGGCTCGGCGTGACGCACAGCGTCGCGACGCCCGTGGTCTCCTCCCTCGCCGCCCTCGTCCGCG